>ERZ791608.5-NODE-5-length-173898-cov-7.379630_pt1 | contig 173898 bp, 151 predicted proteins | sample MGYA00510276_ERZ791608 | MGnify/ENA primary metagenome ERZ791608 (study PRJEB30046, sample SAMN00791908) | human gut metagenome | study: EMG produced TPA metagenomics assembly of the A metagenome-wide association study of gut microbiota in type 2...
ACGGATTTGTCTATCTGACCAGTATTATGGATTTATTTTCCAGAAAAATCATAGCCTGGACACTTTCAGAAACACTGGAAGTATCCTGCGTGATTGGTACTATAAACAAAGCCAAAGCTCGCCGAAATATTGATCAACCATTAATTATCCATTCGGATCGTGGCAGCCAATATGTTGCAAAGGAATATAAAAAAGCAACCGAAAATATGCAGCGTAGCTACTCGAAGAAAGCTTTTCCGTGGGATAATGCATGCATTGAATCCTTTCATTCTGTTATCAAACGTGAATGGCTCAATCGCTTTAAAATCCGTGATTATAAGCAAGCATACCAGTTGATTTTTGAATATCTGGAAGCTTTCTACAATACGAAACGAATTCATAGCCATTGCAACTATATGTCGCCAAACGAATTCGAACAAGTGTATGAAAGAACGAACACTGAGGCTGAGCTTCTGGCAGGTTAAAATGGGGAGAAATTTCTCATTTTAACTTGTACTAAATCTTGACATAGGACCAGTACAATTGGAAAAGAAAAGCGCTCGGTGACATTTAAAGATGGAACAGAGATTACAGTAGAGTAAGAAACAGAAAGAACTAGCACCTGGGAGGCAATGTCTCTGGGGTGCTTTTTGCATTGGTAAAAATACAAAAATGATTCTACTGGATTGTGCTTAAAGCTGTTATATGATAAAATGAATTATCTTAATCGTGAAATTCCGCTACACTGGAGGGAACGAAGAATGGTAAAAAACAATTTTGAAAAAGAAATAAAGATAAAGTGCTTAGAAGAAGATACTACACAAGCTGAGATTGCAGAGAAAGCCGGAACAACAGGCTCTTATGTTAGCCGCTTGATCAACAAAAATGATGGGATTATAAACAAGACCTTTGTGCGACTTCTGGAAGAACTTGGATACGACGTTGAGCTGACATATGTGAAAAAGGAGGCTTAATGTAAATGGTGAATCTGAGTAAATTAGAAGAAATCAAAGATCTGCGAACAGTATGGCCTCACGAAGCGTTAGATTTTACACCATGGCTCTCACAGGACGATAATATTGCGCTTCTTGCAGATGCAGTAGGACTGGATATTACAGTGGATGAAACAGAATCCTCCGTTGGAGACTTCAATGTGGATATTTTTGCTTCTGAAACTGGAACGGACAGAAAAATCATTATAGAGAATCAGTTGGAGGATACCAATCATGACCATCTTGGCAAGCTGATTACATATGCGTCTGGTAAATCGGCAGACGTGATTATTTGGGTGGTAAAGCATGCACGTGAAGAACATAAAGCGGCAATTGAATGGTTGAATAACCACACTGATGAAAAGGTGGGATTTTTTCTTTGTGAGATCAAGTTATATCGAATCGGCAATTCGGAACCGGCGGTGAAGTTTGAAGTTATTGAAAAGCCAAACGACTGGACAAAGGAAGTAAAGAAGAGCGATTCTGCAAATGCAACTCAGCAGCAACGCTATGATTATTGGGTGGCATTCCAAGACTACGCTTTTCAGAATGCACAGTTTGCCAAAAACTTCAATCGCAGAAAGCCATCAATGGATCACTGGACGAATTTCAGCGTAGGATCCTCTGCATGTCATATCGCTGTTTCTCAGATTCAGAAACGCGATGAGTTAGATGTAGAGTTATATATCAGTGAAGATAAAGAGTTATTCCATTCTTTATTTTCCAATAAGGATGAGATTGAAGCAAGTGCTGGGTTGAACTTTGACTGGCGCGAATTGCCAGAACGTAAGGCCAGCCGTATAGTTATTGAAAAGAACGTGAATTTTGGCGATAAGAATCAATGGAATGCACAGTTCGATTGGCTCATTGATGTTATGCTCAAAATGAAGAAGGCTTTCAAGAAGTACCTGTAGTTGAAATATGTGGAGGGTTGCAATGAAACAGATTAAAAATTCGGAATACGAAGAATATCAAAAATATCTTCGCGACAAAAATAACGGTCGAATACTGACCCCGGATGGCCTTCGTCTCATCTGTCAGGCAAACGATTACGATGCTGAGAAAATTGGAAAGCACTTTCTTGAAGTGTTGCCGAAGATCCTTCAAGCGGAAAAGTGAGGAACGTATATGAGTGCTGAGAAAAAAACGGTGTCAAAAGAAAAGGACACTTATGTAAAGAAGAAAAAAGACATGAACTTCCAGAGCGTGGACTCCATGCAATCGGTGGTTAATGTCGTTAATGAGGCAGCAGTAGCTCTAAATGATAAAAACCGCACCATTAAAGAAAGCGCTATACCGGAAGTTCTAGCCGGTGCATTAGGAGCAGGAATAGGAGGAGTGGGTTCTTTTGCTGCTCTTTACGGTCTTGGTGTTGTAGGGCTCTCTGCTGCAGGTATTACATCCGGTCTTGCAACTGCTGGGGCTATTGTGGGAGGTGGCATGGTAGCGGGCGTGTTTGTACTTGCAGCACCAGTCGCTGGTCTTGCTGCCGCGGGTGTTGGAGTTGCGTCACACTTGAAGAATAAACAACTCCGTCAAGAGAAAGACCGTTTATATAAAGAAGCTTTGAAAAAACATGAGGCCATAATAAAAGCAATGAAGGCAGAGGCTGATGCTGATAAGGAGCGCATGGATTATCTCCAAAGTCTTAATATTTTATTGCAACAGGCAATTAAAGACTTGCGGCACGACTTGGGAATCGTAGCATAAGTGAGGTATATCATTGAGTAAATTTAATTTGAATAAGCTGGCACCGATGCTGGACAAGACCGCGGCCGGTTTAGCAAAAGCTGGGAAAGCGGCAGTGGAGATTGCAAAGGATAGGAATTTCCAGATTGGTGTTCTGACCGCTTTGCCTACAACCGTGACTGTGTTCTTCTTAATCAAAAAGTACAAGAAGCAAGCTGAAGAAAAAGAACAATTGTACAAAAAGGCGCTTGCTAAGCATAATGCGGTTATAAAGGAACTAGATGCGAAAACAGTAATTGATAAGGAAAGACAAGATCGTCTGTTAGCATATGATTCCCAGTTGAAGAAAGAAATGAGCGGATTGAAATCTGAGATACATGAATTAAAAAAGCAGATTGCTGAGCTTGAGAAAAAGAAGGCTGACAATGAGTAAATATAAATATTCCAAAACAGAACAGCAGGTCAATGATGTTCTGAAATATCATGATGAAGAACTGAAAAAACTCAAAGCGGCGCGTCCCTCTACATCTGAACTTGACAGAAGAATACAGGAAAGTGAAGATTTGCTTCGAATGCTGGGATATACGGAAATGCCGACAGTATCAAAGAGAGAAGAACCAAAGCAAGTGATGGTTATACCTTCATGGGAAAATTTATGTGCTGAAGCAGGAAATGTTGTTGGTACAGGAAATGCACTTGAATCATTCTTCACGGAAGCGGAGCTTAAAGCAAATACCCAGGAAATCCGTATGCTTAATGCGGAATATAATCAGTTTCATCGTTTAGACAAGTACGATATTTCAATCAGTGCCGCTGCAGGGCTACTTGGAGCAGCTATTGACATTTTATTGGTTGGTATTCCTAAAAAGACACCGGAAGGCTTGAAAGGCGGTCCACTCTCAAATTATATCAGGAATTGGTTTGATAAGAGATTTTCAAAGGAAGAGATGGAAAAATTGGCTAACTCAAAAGTCAGCAAGGTGCCGTATGATGCACAAGACAATCGAAATACCACTATACACGTAGAGGAACTATCTGCATATTATCATCGTCTGCTTTCATTAGGGCATGATCCATTACTTGGCCTTATTTTTGGTGTAGCAGATATTCTGACAGGAAGAATGACTACGATTGATAAAACAGGGAAAATCGTGTCACAGGTTATGGAGAATTATGCTGACCGAAAAGAAACAGATATTTTTGCGGCTATAGCAAAGCAGATCATCCATTTTAAATCTGACATTACAACCTCAATGGGACTTCCGGCCCCTTTGATGGGATTGTTTAATTTACTGCAGTTTGGCAGTGTTGGAGAGGAAGAACAGACCATAGCAGAGATTGTACAGGGGATGTATTACGAGGGATACGACTTTATACATTTCTGTACGTTATCTATTCCTGTCATGATTGTTGAAGTTGTAACGCGTATAGGATATGCATTCAAACATATTAAGGAAGGCCATTCTGTTAAGGAGTCGATTCCATTTTCGATGAATCGAGAGAAACATCCGAAACTTGCAACCATGTTATTTATAGGCCATTCAGCAGCGACGGCGGTTAATGCTGGAAAGGTATATTTTACACAGAATCCGATGGCAATTAATTATCCGCAGTGGCTTGCTTTTGCTAAGTATTCATATAAACAGCTTAAGTGGGTACTGATAGAAAAACCGAACGCGCGAGATGCTTATGTTACTGGAAGGCTGAACGAGCAACTTGCTGAAGTGCTTGGAAATGTGAATGCTACATTTGATGAAATCTCGGCAAATTATATCGTTGTATTTGAATAAGATAGGGAGGCGGCTATTGTTATTATGCCGACAGGATCAGGAAAAACAGCTGTGCTTCAGTGATGAATTGCAACAGGAAGTAAAAAGAATGTTTGAAATGAGCAAGTGATACATATGGAGATTTTGTGCAAGGCAGGAAAGTGACAACGGAAAGCCTACTAATAAAAAGTCAAGTACTTTTTGAAGAAATTTAAGAGTTGAAAAATAGGTACAAGAAATAGGCTACCCAAAACGGCTAGCTTAACGGAGGTGATAATCGTTTGATATTTAAGACTCTTCGATTTGAGATTGCTCTAAGTTGCGTAAGCACTCCTTAACCTTGCCATAGTAGATTCGTAAGAATTTATTGGCACCAGCGGTCATGTAAACAAGGTATGGTTTTCCTTCAGCGCGTTTTCTATCAAGGAACTGATAGACAGGTTCGTTTACAGGCTTGTTTTGAAGGTATGTGGACATCACTTGAAAAAGGGTCTTCCTAAGCCTTGTAGAACCGTTCTTTGAAGCACGGTTGCTTCGTTGCTTGAATTGTCCAGATTCATTTACACCAGGATCAACACCGGCAAATGCAGTGATAGCTTCTCGATGTGTAAAACGAGATACATCCCCGATTTCAGCAATCAACTGAGGTCCATAGGTTTCACCAACACCGTACATGCTCATTACGGTTTCGTATTCGGGCAGTGTAGAAGCAAGCTCATTCATTTCTTTACGAATGATTTCGATGTGTTCCGATGCCAAACGCAACTGTTGAATGCTTTGCTGAATAAGGAGTTTGTAAGATTTTTCCTTTGGGAACACTGCAACAAGTTGTTTGGATTCCTCGAATAGTAAGGCTGGCTTATTTTTCTGGTAGTTATAATGATGCTTCTTGCAGAATGCTTCATAGCGTTCTGTAAAGGCTTTTAGCCCAATTTTGCGAACACAATCAACATGCCAAAAAGAATAGGCATAATCAACCCACTTTTCACTACCATCGTCTCTAGTGGTGCTGTCGAAGAGTTTGTTCACACCGGGATAAGTATTATCTAGGAGTGAAATAAGATTGGTTTTGGCAGCAACTTTCTGTTTCATGAAGAAAGTGAACTGCGAATTTAGTGTTTTAAGTTGTTCTCTTGTAGTATCCATACTTGAATATTCACGCAGTTCTGCCCAGTTGTCAAGAGCATACTTAGCGATTTTTCTCGCATCAGCGGGATCTGATTTTACTTTAAGGAGTGTATTTTGTTTTTGACCCTTAATCAGTTTTGGATTGACGGCAGAGATAAAAATACCTGCTTCAGATAAAGATTTGACAACAGGCTCGTGATAACGACCTGTACATTCAATGACGGCTCTGGTTTCACCCACCAGAGACTTGAGATAGGTAACAAGGGTGTTCAGCTCATCAGATGTATGTAGGACATCAAAGGGTTTGCGAATAACAACTCCTGCGGGCTGAATGATAGTGATGGTGCTTTTTTAGAAGCATCAATTCCGACTGCGTTGTACATAAAGGTTTCCTCCATTAGTTGAAATTGCATGGTATCCAGCATTCCTCATTGCTTATTCAATCTCCTGGGGTCTCAATCGGACGTGCACATAGCAGTCCTACCTACATAAATCGAACGGCTGTAATGATAAGCTGGCTGACAGGCTTTCCTGCGGACGCCCAATGGTCCAAGGAGTGATGCAGTGTTAGACTTGGATGTCAAAGTAAATGATAAATATTATATTGCATTTGATTATGTGGTTGATAATCAGGATATTCGTAACAAATATTGTGTATTGAAATCAATAGAAGAAAAGTCAGATGGAAAGATTATAATTTTGGATATGATTTGTTTTGAATACCTGATTCTTGCTTTCGACAAATTGATGGAATGGACAGGCACTGGAAAGAGGGATAAAATCAAAATTCGGCAGGAAGTTTTGGCAGCAGTTGAGAACCATGGAATCAATTTATCAAAGATTGACGACGAGAAGACATTGCAGTACATAGTAGGTTTTAAGAGATATTCTACAGAACGGGTGATGAAGTCATTGGTTGGTGAATTTACACAAAATGAGAAATGGTCTGTTAAGGGGGCACTTATGGGCGAGTGATGGTATAAGGATTGTTGTGTTTCAGAACATCCAGATAATCTGAGGTGTGGTAAGCCAAAGATTGAGGATGGAAATGAGAAGATGAGGATGCTGATACAGTCGAAAACAGTTAGAGATTTAATAGAGGAGAGATTAAAAGTGAATCCAGTTAGGACGTTTGATCAAATTACGCAAGAAATATTAGATAAATATGATTATAAGACAATAACAGTTGGTATATTAATAGCAGATGGGAATCAGACAGCTGCGAGAGATTATATAATTAACTATATGGATAAATTTGATAAGGAATCGGGGAAATATATAGATTTTTTTGTCCCAGGATATTGTGAGAAAATATCCGATAGCGCTGTAAGTATAGAAAAAAGATACCATCCTAATGCTTACGAAAAATGGATTTGTATGGATGATTTACCAATGTTCATTATTAGAAGGAATCAAACAGCATATTATTTTGATAAATTTTTATTTGATGATTTTATTGAAGAAATGGAAACCAAGATGTGTATTGAGTATACATACAATCCGATGTTAGTCCTTGTCGAAGTAAATAAAAGTAAAGACAGGGGGAAAATAGAATTTCAAAATAAAATGGTTATTGAATTGGATGAAGATTCTGATAGAGGGGTTACTAGGGCAGGAATTTTATTTAATAGAATATTTGAGGTTGCAAAGCAAGCGGTTGGGTTAGATAGATTTCAACAAGATGTACGTATGTATTATATTAAAGGACATGCAGTAAATAATATTATTCGTGCCATACAAGGAGATTGGCTTGAATCGGTAGAAAATGTTGTAGGCGATATTAAAAGATTTAGGATAAAGAAAAGTGTGTAATTTATAATCCAAATAATAAGGGTATAAACATGCATTAGTAAGAAGATTTGTATCTAAGGTCATGTCGACAACAAGGGGATTGATTTCAATCAGAACATAGAAAACAAACATAGTACCAGAAAACATATTTTATTGCATTTTTCTTACGTCCACACTATAATAATCGCATGGCAACAGTTTGGCAATATCTCTAAGAAGAAAACGTGGAAATTCTTTCAAATTATTGGAGATACAGCTTCCCCGGTTGCAGTCCACCCCGATAACAGTTATAATAAAATAAAGACACAGCAAAATGCCGAAAGTACTTCATATGACATGGGCTTCCGGCATTGCTTTTGTTAAAAATGGCTCTGGGAAACAATATAGGGAGTGCCTGTGATGGAACGATGTACAGAAATACTGAAAAAACTCATAAGAAAAGATACATTTTACGAATAGGAAGATGTAACATAGAATATTTTTGCTTTCCGATTTGGAATTTTGTGTATTTTGTTTTATTCCTTTGATATGCTTTTAAATACATTTCATATCTTCATTGTGGATCAGAATATCTTTCGGACAGGATATCTGATTGCATGCGGGATTATGGTTTTATATCTGATTCTGCTGTTTGTTCTGGGCCTGGAACACCGGATGACAAAATAAATCAGTGTTTCGGCAATTGGATTGATGGTATTAAGTGCGAGTGCAACGCTTACCTATCATATGATTATAATCATCATGATTCCCATTATGATTGCAAGCATGTATGTATCAAAGCGGTTTTCGGTTTTCGCATTTCATCTGACGATTTTCAGCATTATTGTCAGTACCTATGTGGGATATTATTTTGGGGTTTGTGATGCCAATATGGTATTGCTGACGGCGACCTCTTTAAAAAATCTTTCGCAGAATGGAAAATTTTTGTTAGACACTGTGAATCAAAATCCGTTTGTCACACTGGCTTTGTATTATGTTGTGCCGCGTTCACTTATGGCGATTGCATTTTTTTATGTGAGCACCAATGTGAACCGTGTTGTGCGCAAATCGATGGAAAATGCCTGGAAAATGAAACAAGACAGGCACTATGAAGGGGATACCGAATTTATTCTGCGGTATATTTGCCGTAGGTAGGAACTATAATTTGACGCGTGACAATAAAGTTCATAAACCCTATCTTGCAAAATTTGACAAAAACGGTAATAAAGGAGAAAACATGAGTAAGAAACACAAACATATTTCTGCCACGAAAACAACAGAACAGAAGGCAGTACAACAGTCACAGCAGCCACAGAAACTGACACTACAGAAGCTGAACCGGCTTTTGGAGAAAAATCCGTTTGCACAGCTTCTGGGAATGGAACTGCTGGAAGTGCGGGAAGGCTATGCTTACGGAAGAATGCGCATGGATGAGCATTTTACGAATATTTACGGTGGAATGCATGGCGGATGTTCGTATGCACTTGCCGATACACTTGCCGGTGTGGCGGCATCCACCTATGGCAATTATGTTACAACGATTGACGGGAAAATGAATTATCTGGAGGCTGTGAAAGATACCGGCTACGTGTACGGTGAGGCAGAAGTACAAAGACAGGGAGGACGGATCGGCGTATATACCGTGAAACTTATGGATGAGAATCAAAGAGTTCTGGTTACAGCCGATTTTACCTATTACCGGACAGGACAGGCGATTGACCAGCAGGGATAGGGTGTTTTCAAGGTGTCTGATTTGGAAAAAATCAGATGCCTTTTTCTTTTTACTTGTTTATCGCGTTAAAGTATAGTAGTGTTAAAATATAAAAATACCAAGGAGGAAAAGTTATGGGGAAAGGAAGACGGGAAAAGGTTTTGGACAGCATCGGAACATTGCAGCAGACGGTGAATGAATTTCAGATATAAATTGTTTGTAAAATAAAAACAACTTAATAAAAACAGAAAATGCGGTCATATTTATGAAAAAATATTTCATGAATATGACCGCTTTATTGTTTGAAAAACGGTTAATATAAAAGAAAAAACAAGATATTATCTGACAATACTGCGATAGATAAATAATAGACAAATTATCAGACAATAGAACGAAAAAAATGATTTACAAGCGGCGGTCATAGGAGTAAAATGAGAATCAGTTAAGAAAAAGCAACTCATGAATGATTTACAACGAAAGGATAGTTCTATGAAAGAGCAATGGAATGAGAGCACAGCAACCGCCAAAGGATTATATGATCCGAGTTTCGAACATGATAACTGCGGAATTGGTGCTGTGGTAAACATCAAAGGGATCAAGACCCACCAGACCGTGGAAAATGCCTTGAAAATTGTTGAGAACTTAAAGCATAGAGCCGGAAAAGATGCCGACGGAAAGACCGGAGATGGTGTTGGTATTCTTCTTCAGATTTCCCATAAGTTCTTTAAGAAAGCGGTAGAGCCGCTTGGAATTAAGCTGGGAGAAGAGAGAGATTACGGCGTCGGAATGTTTTTCTTCCCACAGGATGAGTTAAAGACCAATCAGGCAAAGAAGATGTTTGAGGTAATTGTCGAGAAGGAAGGAATGGAATTCCTCGGATGGAGACAGGTACCGATTCATCCGGACAAGCTTTCCGACAAGGCCAGAGGATGCATGCCATGCATCATGCAGGCGTTCATCAAAAGACCGGAAGATGTGGAGAAGGGACTTGATTTTGACCGCAAGCTGTATGTGGCACGCCGTGTATTCGAGCAGTCCAACGATGACAGCTATGTTGCTTCTCTTTCGAGCAGAACGATCGTATATAAAGGAATGTTCCTTGTAGAGCAGCTGCGTCAGTTCTTCTCCGATCTGCAGGATAAGGATTATGAGTCTGCAATTGCAACCGTACATTCCCGTTTCTCTACCAACACAAATCCAAGCTGGGAGAGAGCACATCCAAACCGTTTTATTGTACATAACGGTGAGATCAACACCATCCGCGGTAATGCAGACAAGATGCTTGCCAGGGAAGAGACGATGGCATCCGGCAAGCTGCGCGGGGAATTCCAGAAGGTACTTCCGGTCGTCAACACCGAAGGATCTGATTCCGCAATGCTGGACAATACGCTGGAGTTTCTGGTGATGAGTGGCATGGATCTGCCACTGGCAGTCATGATCATGATTCCGGAGCCATGGGCAAACAATGCTGTGATGACGCAGAAAAAGAAAGATTTCTATCAGTATTATGCAACCATGATGGAGCCTTGGGACGGACCTGCATCCATCCTGTTCTCCGATGGAGATATGATGGGAGCGGTTCTTGACCGTAACGGTCTGCGTCCATCCCGTTATTACATTACAGACGATGACTATCTGATTCTTTCTTCCGAGGTCGGAGTTCTCGATATTGATCCGACCCATATCGTGACAAAAGACCGTCTGCGTCCTGGTAAAATGCTTCTTGTAGATACTGTGCAGGGTCGTGTGATTGATGACGATGAGTTAAAAGAAAGATATGCGGATAAGCGTCCGTATGGTGAGTGGCTTGACAGCAACATCGTCATGTTAAAGGATTTAAAAATCCCGAATGAGCGTGTGCCGGAATACACACAGGAAGAACGTCAGAGAATGCAAAGGGCATTCGGTTACACGTATGAGTCCTTAAAGGATTCCATCCTGCCGATGGCAAAGAATGGCATTGAGGGTACCGCTGCGATGGGTACAGATACACCGCTTGCGGCACTGTCCGGAAACCGTGAGCCGCTGTTTAACTATTTCAAGCAGCTGTTTGCACAGGTAACCAACCCGCCAATCGATTCCATCCGTGAGGAAGTTGTTACTTCTACGACGGTGTATATCGGATCTGCCGGAAACCTCTTAGAGGAAAAGCCGGAGAACTGTAAAGTACTTCGGATCAACAATCCGATTCTGACCAACACAGACCTGATGAAAATCCGCAATATGAAAGTAGACGGATTTAAGGTAGAAACCATTCCGATTATTTATTATAAGAATACCAGTCTTGAGAAAGCCGTAGACCGTCTCTTTATTGAGGCAGACCGTGCGTACAGAGACGGAGCCAATATCCTGATCCTTTCCGACAGAGGCGTGGATGATAACCATGTGGCAATTCCTTCCCTGCTTGCCGTATCTGCATTGCAGCAGTATCTGGTAAAGACAAAGAAACGTACTTCCCTTTCCCTGATTCTCGAATCCGGAGAGCCGCGTGAGGTACATCATTTTGCAACACTGCTTGGTTTTGGTGCGAGTGCAATTAACCCATACCTGGCACTGGATACCGTAAAACAGCTGATCGACGAGCACATGTTAGACAAAGATTATTATGCCGCAGTTGATGATTATAACCATGCAATTATCACCGGTATTGTAAAGATTGCAGCCAAGATGGGTATTTCTACGATCCAGTCGTATCAGGGTTCCAAGATTTTTGAGGCACTTGGTATTGATAAAGATGTCATTGACAAGTATTTCACCAATACGGTCAGCCGCATCGGTGGAATTTCCATCAAGGATATCGAGAATGATGTCAATACGCTTCATTCCGCAGCCTATGATCCGCTGGGACTTGAAACCGATGTAACCCTTGACAGCAAGGGGCGCCACAAGATGAGAAGCGGAGCCGATGCGCATCTGTACAATCCGGCTACCATCCATCTGCTGCAGCAGTCTACCAAACGTGGGGACTATGAGATGTTCAAGCAGTATACGAGTCTGGTAGATGAAGAAGAAAAGCATACGAACCTGCGTGGACTGATGGATTTTGAGTACCCGAAGAAGGGTGTGAAGCTTGAGGAAGTGGAAAGCGTAGATTCTATTGTGACACGTTTTAAGACCGGAGCGATGTCTTACGGTTCTATTTCGAAGGAAGCACATGAGACACTTGCCATTGCCATGAATCACTTACACGGTAAGTCAAACACCGGTGAAGGTGGTGAGGACAAGGATCGTCTGATCGTCGGACCGGACGGAAAGAACCGTTGTTCCGCAATCAAACAGGTTGCATCCGGACGTTTCGGTGTTACCAGCCGTTATCTGACCAGTGCGCAGGAGATCCAGATCAAAATGGCACAGGGAGCAAAGCCTGGGGAAGGTGGACATCTTCCGGGTAAGAAAGTATATCCATGGATTGCCAAGACAAGACTTTCCACACCGGGTGTATCTTTGATCTCCCCGCCACCACACCACGATATTTATTCCATCGAGGATCTTGAACAGCTGATCTTTGACTTAAAGAATGCAAACCGCGATGCAAGGATTTCTGTAAAACTCGTTTCCGAGGCAGGCGTCGGTACCGTAGCAGCCGGTGTCGCAAAAGCCGGTGCACAGGTTGTCCTGATCTCCGGATATGACGGTGGTACAGGTGCTGCGCCAAGCAGTTCCATCCACAACGCAGGTCTTCCGTGGGAACTTGGTCTGGCAGAGACACATCAGACACTGATTATGAACGGACTGCGCAATAAAGTAAGAATTGAGACAGACGGAAAGCTGATGAGTGGTAAAGACGTGGCCATTGCTGCATGTCTTGGCGCGGAAGAGTTTGGTTTTGCAACCGCTCCGCTGGTAACCATGGGCTGTGTCATGATGCGTGTATGTAATCTGGATACCTGTCCGGCAGGTATTGCAACCCAGAATCCGGAGCTTCGTAAGCGTTTCGCAGGAAAACCGGAGTATGTTGAGAACTTCATGCGCTTTATCGCAGAAGAACTTCGGGAGTACATGGCAAAACTTGGTGTCCGCACAGTGGATGAACTCGTTGGACGAAGCGATTTCTTAAAGGTTCGCGGAGATCTGTCCGAGCGTGAAGCAAAGCTTGACCTGAGCAATATCTTAAATAATCCGTTTGCAGGAACAAAGCAGAAGGTTATTTTTGATCCGAAGCAGGTATATGATTTCGAACTGGATAAGACCAAAGATATCACGGAGTTCTTAAAACAGTTAAAGCCGGCACTTGATAAGAAGCAGAAGCGTATGATCGATACCGAAGTAACAAACGTAAACCGTTCGCTTGGAACAATCTTCGGATCAGAGATTACAAAGAAGTACGACGATACACTCGATGAGGATACTTTCATTATTAAATGCAGCGGAGCCGGCGGACAGAGTTTTGGTGCCTTTATTCCAAAGGGACTGACACTCGAACTGGTGGGAGATTCCAACGATTATTTCGGAAAGGGACTTTCCGGCGGAAAGCTGATCGTTTACCCACCGGCAGGAGTAAACTTCAAAAAGGATGAGAACATCATTATCGGTAACGTAGCACTGTACGGTGCGACAAGCGGTAAGGCATTCATCAATGGTGTGGCAGGAGAACGTTTCTGTGTCAGAAATTCCGGAGCTACTGCTGTTGTTGAGGGTGTCGGCGATCATGGATGTGAGTATATGACGGGCGGTCGTGTCGTTATCCTTGGTAAAACCGGAAAGAACTTTGCCGCAGGTATGAGCGGTGGTATCGCTTATGTACTGGATGAGGACAACGATCTGTACATGCGTACCAACAAGTCTATGGTGTTCAGTGAGGAAGTCACCAATAAATATGACGTATTAGAGCTCAAAGAAATGATCAAAGAACATGTTACCCTGACCAATTCGGAAAAAGGTAAGGAAATTCTCGATCACTTCAGTGAGTATCTGCCGAAGTTTAAGAAAGTCATCCCATATGATTATAACCGTATGCAGATGGCAATCGTTCAGATGGAAGAAAAAGGTTTGAATGCAGAGCAGGCACAGATTGAGGCATTTTATGCCAGCACGAGAGCATAAGGAGGGAAGAAACAATGGGAAAGCCAACAGGATTTATGGAATACGACAGATGTGAGGCGCGTTCGGTGGAACCAAAGGAACGAATCAAAAATTTTGATGAATTCCACATCTTCCTTTCCAAAGAAAAACAAAGAGAGCAGGCAGCGCGCTGTATGGATTGCGGTGTCCCGTTCTGTCAGTCGGGTATGACAGTTGCCGGAATGACTTCCGGTTGCCCGCTGCACAATCTGGTACCGGAGTGGAACGATCTGCTTTATACCGGAAACTATCAGCAGGCATATAACCGTCTGCACAAGACAAATAATTTCCCGGAGTTTACCTCCCGTGTATGTCCGGCTCTGTGTGAGAAGGCATGTACCTGTGGACACTGGGGAGATCCGGTATCTGTCCGGGACAATGAGCATGGAATCATTGAGACGGCATACAAAGAAGGGTATGCCGGACCACATATTCCAAAGGTTCGTACCGGAAAGAAAGTTGCCATCATCGGTTCCGGTCCTTCCGGACTGGCAGCAGCAGATCAGCTGAACCAGAGAGGACATGATGTTACGGTATATGAGAGAGATGACCGTGTCGGCGGACTTCTGATGTATGGCATTCCGAATATGAAGCTCGAAAAGCAGATCATTGACCGTAAGATCAATGTTATGAAAGAAGAGGGCGTGAAGTTTATCACAGGCTGTAATGTCGGTGTGGATGTCAAGAGTGCAGAGCTGTTAAAAGAGTATGACAGAGTCATCCTCTGCTGTGGAGCAAAGCATGCGCGTGATATCAAGGCAGCAGGTCGTGATGCAGAAGGAATCTATTTTGCAGTCGATTATCTGTCACGCAACACAAAGAGCCTTTTGGATTCCAATTTTAAGGACAACAAATTTATTTCCGCAAAGGGAAAAAATGTTGTGATCATCGGTGGCGGTGATACCGGAAATGACTGTGTGGGAACGGCTATCCGTCAGGGTGCAAAGTCTGTAACCCAGCTGGAGATGATGCCATGTCCACCGGCAGAGCGGGCAGCAAATAACCCATGGCCGGAGTGGCCGAAGGTGTTAAAGACCGACTATGGCCAGGAAGAAGCGATTGCATGTTTCGGTACAGATCCACGAATCTATCAGACAACCGTAAAGGAATTCCATAAGGATAAGAACGGCAAGTTGAATGGTCTGACAATCGTCAGACTTGAGAGCAAGGTGGATGAGAAGACCGGACGCAGAAATATGGTGGAAGTTTCCGGTTCCGAGAAGAAGATTCCGGCAGAACTTGTACTGATCGCTGCAGGATTCCTTGGAACAGAGGAATACATTGCAAAGGCGTTCGGTGTAGAGCTGAACCAGAGAACAAATGTAGCTACAGAGCCTGGAACATATGCAACAAATGTAAAGAACGTATTTGTTGCGGGAGATATGCACAGAGGACAGTCACTGGTTGTCTGGGCAATTCGTGAGGGCCGCGAGGTGGCACATGACGTGGATACAAGTCTGATGGGATATTCTTATCTGTCCGTACAGTAAAATAGAGACTTATGGCTGGCGCATAGCCATATGATTTTTGGGAGTCATCTGAAACAGATGGCTCCTTTTTTACCTCTTGTGGGCTTTTTTTGACCTGTCAGTGAGAAGCGGTTTACAGAGTTTCTTTTTTTCGATATGATAATTTCTGTAAAAAGGAGTCAGGTATGAAAATAAAAATGGAAATTGACGAAAATCTGCAGGATGAGGAGATCATTGTGCGTTGTCGGGAACTGAGTGACGATGTGGTGGCAATGCAGAGGAGGATTGCGGAGGCTGTTCATGCAGGCATGCGGCTGGCGGTTGTCCGTGGAGACCTGGAATATTATCTTCCACTCAATGAAATTTTATTTTTTGAGACAGCAGATGCTGTTGTGGCGGTTCACACGGCCACGCAGATTTATGAAACACATTTGCGGTTATATGAACTGGAAAAAATGCTTCCGGGCAGCTTTTTGCGGGTGTCAAAATCCTGCATTATGAATACGGAAAAGATTCGTTCTGTCCGCAAAAATATTACAGGTGCGAGTGAGGTAGAATTTATGGATTCTGTGAAAAAGGCATTTGTATCACGCAGTTATTTTAAAGTCCTGACGGACAAATTGGAAGAAAAGAGGTTAAAAAAATGAAAAAGAGAAATATTTTCTGGGCAGTTATTCTTATTTTTATCGCAGTATATCTGGTGGCGAGCAAAATGCATATGATACCTGCGATTCCGTTCTTTAAAATCTTATTTACCGTGATCTTTGTGTATACGGCTGTTTATGGATTTGTGCGGCTGCATTTCTTTGAAGGAATGTTGTCGGTTGGATTGCTGGGCTGTATGTACGATAAAGTGCTTGGCATTCAGGCAATTACTCCGTGGACACTTCTTCTGGCAGCGTGTCTGGTCGGTCTGGCACTGGATCTGCTTTTCAGAAATTTAAAAAAACAAAAAGATAATACTTATTTTGGACACAGCAGTGCAGGCGGACATGTGGAGAATGGACAGGATGGTGAGTATGTACATGTGGAAAATTCTTTTGGAGCGTTGAGTAAATATGTAAATTCTGACTGTTTTCGGGAGGCAAAGATTTCGAACAGTTTTGGAGAGTGTAACGTATTTTTCAATAATACGGCATTAAAAGGTGCGAATGCAATTATCCGTACGGATAATTCTTTTGGCAGTACAAACATTTATCTTCCGTCAACCTGGCGCGTGGAATTCAGACAGAATACCGCATTTGGCAATGTGGAATGTAAAGGTCAGGGCAGCAGTGATCCGGATGCTCCGTGTGTGGAACTGCAGATCTCAAGCAGTTTTGGACAAACTTGTATAATTTTTGGATAATTCTGCTTGATATTATGTACATTTCGATGTAAAATTGTAGATAAATAGTATACTATACATAGGAGGAAACGTATGCGTAAGAATTACTTTCAAAATGTGAAAATTGCGGATAAGCTGAAAATGGTTATGAAAGCAATTTTTGCAGTTTTACTGGTGAACAATATTTTGTTTGCAATTTTAATGCTTGTATTTGGACATCCGGTATGGATTATCATTCCTGTCATTGCAGTAGTTGGTATGCCATTGCTTTCCAAAAGGGTCGTTCAGGAACTGACACAAAATATTCTTGAACCGTTAGAACAGATAGAAAAGGCCGCAGATGACATGGCACACGGAAATCTCGAAATTGATATTTCTTATCAGGGGGAAGATGAACTGGGAAAGCTTGCAGAAAGTTTCCGCAATACATCTTTTTATTTAAGGGGGGTTGTGGACGATATCAATCAGCTCCTTACAGAGTTTGCAAAAGGAAACTTTGATGCGAGATCCCATGATATTGAAGCCTATCAGGGAAATTTCGGTGAAATTTTAAAGAAACTGGAAGCGACAGAAAATAATCTGAGCCAGACGATCAAAAATGTACAGGAATCTTCCGATCAGGTATCTGCAGGAGCTGATCAGCTGGCACAGAGTGCACAGGGATTGGCAGAGGGTGCCACCGATCAGGCAGCGGCAGTACAGCAGCTGACATCTTCGGTTGCCGAGGTTGCTACACATATCGAAGAAAATACGAAGTCCACAGACAATGTACATGACCAGGCAAAGCAGGTTGCAATCAAGGCAGACAGCGGAAGTGCAAAGATGAAAGAACTGGTCGAAGCCATGCAGCATATTTCAGAGACCACCAATGATATCCAGGTTGTCATCGGAAAGATTGAAAGCATTGCCAGCCAGACAAACCTGTTGTCTTTAAATGCATCCATTGAGGCTGCGCGTGCCGGTGAAGCAGGAAAAGGATTTGCGGTTGTTGCGGAACAGATTAAAAACCTTGCGGAAGAGAGTGCTTCTTCGGCAGAAGAAACCCGTGTCATGCTGACGAACAGTTTGAATCAGGTGAGTGTCGGAAGCTCTGTTGCAGATGAGACTTCCCAGTTTATGTCGGAAATGATCGAACAGCTGGATGCAGTTGTCATGGAGGTGGCTAAGATCCGTCAGATTTCCGATCAGCAGGCAGAATCGGTAAAGCGGATTTCCACTGCTGTTGAGCAGGTAAATGGGGTTGTGCAGTCTAATTCTGCTACTTCGGAAGAGGTATCTGCAACTAGTGAAGAACTTTCTGCATCTGCTGAAAATCTGGATGAGATGGTATCGGAGTTTATCCTGCGCAAATAAGATACGGACAGATGACAGGCACATAGTACAGATGAGGTGATTTTATGCCATCAATCATGGTGTATACGGAAGAAACATTTTATTATACAGACGGGATCCGTGTTGTTGCGCGGGAAGAATATATGCGGCCGGATGTTACGGAACTGAGTTTCTACCAGAAAGAAGGTTTCTGGTTTGGATTTGAAGCTCCGTATTCTATTTATACCATGCAGGGAATCCGGGCATTGATTGAGTTGAAACTCAGACAATACGATTGTACACCGGAATTTCGCTATACGCGTAAGAAAATTGAATATAGTTACAGTGAAAAAAAGATTCTCGATTCCGTGATTTTTTATATCACGAAATCCGATCAGCCGGGAGTTTTGTCTGTGATGGAGGAAATTAATCATTCCACTCATCTGTGTTTCTGGAACATGAAAGTGCCATACCATGATTTTGGGGAAATCCGTAAACATACCGATGCGGTATTTTACGGAATGTTTCAACAAAAAGCGCAATAGTTCTTGACTTTTTCGGCAAAAGTTCTATAATACATTCTCGGTAATAGAGGATGTGTCGAATGAATAAAGAGAGAGATTATTTTTTTGATAATTTGAAAGCGGTATTGATATTCTTAGTCGTGCTGGGACATTTTTTGCTCCCTATCCACGGAGAAAGTGTTCTTGTGGTGGTAAAACGCCTGATCTATGTATTTCATATGCCGCTTTTTGTATTTGTGTCAGGTTATTTTGCAAAGAAAATATATAAAAACGGGCAGTATAATTTTAAAAAAATATTGTATCTGATCAAGGCGTACATCATATTTGTTATTGCAATTCAGATAGTATATGCACTGTGTGGATTCCGGGATTTCTCAGAGATTAATTTTTTCTCGCAGAGTGGGGCACCGTGGTATCTGTTTGCCATGATTGTGTGGTATCTTACCATTCCTGTCATCCGGAAGTACAAAGAGATACCGGTATTAATCGTGACAGTTGCGCTGGCCCTGATCGCCGGATATTTCAAAAATATCGGCGATTTTTTGTGCATGTCCCGTATTCTGGTATTTGGTCCGTTCTTTTATCTGGGATATTATATGGAACAGCCGGTGCTTGAACGGGCATTGCGACCGGTTTACCGGAGAGTTGTTGTACCGGCTGCTGTGGCAATCTGTGCGGGGATTCTGGCGTTTGGCTCAAAGTTAAAAGATGAGCTTGGCATGGTCTATGAAAACATTTCCTATTATGAACTGGATGATGTGTGGGAAGGACCGTTTGTTCGTCTGGCACTGATGATTGCCGCGTTTCTGATTTCGTGGGCGATTATGTTTTTTGTGCCGCGTGGGAAAACCTGTCTGTCAGTGATTGGACAGAATACGATGCCGGTATATATGCTGCACCGGATCCTGCGGGATATCCTGATGTTTGCGGGAATCTATGACTATCTCGGAGACTGGGGATGGTTTGCGCTGTTTGTTCTGATTTGTCTGAGTATCTGCGTGATTTACCTGCTTGTTAATCCAAAGGTAGTAAATCAGGTAAATAAGATTCTGACATTGTATACCCCGCGGCTGTGGGGCAGAATACGCCGGAATCAGGCGGTATAAAGGAATCACAGATTGATTTTTCCTCCTATATTTTCTAAGCTTAGAACCAGAAAGATATAGGAGGAATTTTTTTATGGATGCAAAAAAGTTTGGAGTGTTTCTTAAGTACATGTATCTGTTATTTTTGGATAATTCGCATTTGACAATTCCAAAAAATGATTATATAGTGGCAGAAAAGAACTTTTGTTTTCACAGAGAAAATACATTGAGGGAGGAACGTAATAATGTACGAATTTACGCAGGATTGTCTGACGGGCATCGACCAGATCGATGAAGAGCACCGAAAACTGTTTTCGCTGATCAATGAAGCGGTTGAACTGCCGAAGGAAGCACGCACACCACAGACGGTAAAAAATATACTGGAACATTTAAGTGATTATGCCGTAAACCATTTTGCACACGAAGAAGCCTATATGGAGGCACAGAACGATCCGGAACTGCCGTTGCAGAAAAAAGAGCATCAGGCATTTGCCGATCACGTAAAACTTCTGGAAAAGCAGCCACTCACCGGGGAGAATGCATCAGCGATGCTCGATGAGATTCTGACCTATCTGGTACGTTGGCTGTACCGGCATATTTTAAGCAGTGACATGATGATCGGGAAAATGCAGAAAGAAGATCCGTTTGTGTTTACCGCGAAATATTACACGGGGATCGAGCTGGTGGACAAGGAGCATCAGAGACTGTTTGAGATCATCGGAGAGGTAAATGCGCTGATAGGCAACGATCTGCTTCATGACAAATACGATGAAATTGTACGTCTGCTGGATGAACTCCGGGAATATACCAAGTTCCATTTTGAAGATGAAGAGGCTTATATGCAAAAAATCAACAGCCCGATGCTGGAAGCACAAAAGCGGGCCCATCAGGCATTTGTGGACAAGCTGATGAGTATCGATCTGGATAAGCTGGAAGAAATTGATGACAACCAGCAGGAATATCTGCATGAGCTGATCGAGTTCCTCGGCGGATGGCTGATCAATCATATTTTAAAGATGGATACGAAGATTGAAAAGACAGAGCAGTAAGTATTAGAAAAGACTTGCAAAAACAGACCAATTGAAGTAAGATAAGATACGCAAAACAGGATGTCTGAAAAAGACTATAGATTTTACGGTTTCTGATTCAAACCGTCGGTCTATAGTCTTTTTTTGCGGAACATCCGGCAGAAAAGAGGAGTTTGTATGAATCAGGAGTACATGAAAACAAGAAAAATCCTGCCGCTGGTGCTTTCCATGTCACTTCCCATGGTCATATCCATGGCAGTGAATGCATTGTATAACATTGTGGACAGTTATTTTGTGGCAAAGATCAGTGAAGATGCGATGACGGCGCTTGCCCTTGTGTTTCCGGTGCAAAATCTCGTCAATGCCATTGTTATCGGATTTGCGATCGGAATCAATGCAAGGGTAGCCTTTTATCTGGGAGCAAAAGAGGAGAAACTGGCGGATGAGTCGGCATCCGTGGGGCTTTTGTTAAATTTGATCCACGGTCTGGTGCTGGCACTGCTTTGTTCTGCCATTATGCCATCGTTTCTTCGGATGTTTACAGGCGATACACAGGTGATCGCACTGGCATGCACGTATTCCACGCGGGTATTTGCGTTTGCACCAGTGATCGGTCTGGAACTTGCATATGAAAAGATCTTTCAGGCAGTCGGGCGGATGAAGGTGTCGATGATCTGTATGATGCTCGGATGTGTAACCAATATTATTTTAGATCCGGTTATGATCTTTGGTCTGGGACCGGTACCGAAGCTTGGAATTGCGGGTGCGGCTTATGCCACGGGAATCGGTCAGTGTGTGACGCTGGCGGGGTATCTGCTGTTTTATTTTGCACGTCCGATGCATGTAAAGGTCAACGTCGCAAATATGAAGACAACCGGAAGCGTAATGAAAAATATTTATACCATCGGAATTCCGGCAACTTTAAATCTTGCACTTCCTTCCATTCAGGTGTCCGCATTAAATGCAATCCTTGCGCCGTTTCCGGGAAGTTATATTCTGGTGCTCGGAGTTTATTATAAACTGCAGACATTTATTTATCTGACGGCAAACGGAATTGTGCAGGGAATCCGGCCGCTCGTTGGATATAATTATGGAGCGGGAGAATATGACAGGGTGAAAAAGATTGCGCACACCTCCATGGGATTGATCGCACTGGTTATGGTTATGGGAATGGCAATTTCCTGTGCAATTCCGCAGCAGTTGATGGGATTGTTTACCACAAGCCGCGCAACAATGGAAATCGGAGGTGCGGCACTCAGAATCATCAGTTTTGGATTCGTGGTATCCTCGGTTTCCGTTACATTTTCCGGAGTCCTGGAGGGACTGGGAAAGGGCATGCCATCACTTTTGATTTCTCTTGCGCGCTATATCGTTGTGATGCTGCCGGTTTCTTTTGTGCTCAGCCGGTTGTTACAGGCATTGGGTGTGTGGTACGGATTTGCCGTTACCGAGTATATCGTAGCGGTTCTTTCCTATTATATATACAAATTCCATATGAGAGATATAAAAGGGTAACAAAATAAAAAAAGTGTGGTACAATAGTTATGATATGGATAAGAGAAAAGGAATAAGGAGGAGTCGGTTATGCCATACTCAAACGCCACCAAACAGGCATTTGCAGATGCTCTTCGAAAACTGTTGGAACAGAAACCTTTTGCGAAGATCAGTGTATCACATATTTGCGAAGAATGCGGAATGAACCGCAAAAGTTTTTATTATCATTTTAAAGATAAATATGATCTGGTCAACTGGATTTTTGACACTGAAATTACAAAGATTTTTTCTGAAGAAGAATGGAAAAATGCCGGCTTTACATGGGATATACTGGAAAAAATCTGTGAGTATTTTTATAAACACCGGATATTCTATTCGAAAGTACTGCAGATTGAGGGGCAGAACTCTTTTACAGAACATTTCCGGGATATTTTAGTCCCTGTCAATCGTAAATTCCTTGCGATGGTAGAGGAAGAGGAAAAAGGAGAGCACGACGAATTTTATATTCATTTCTTTTCGGATGCATTTCTGGCAGCACTGGTGAGATGGCTTGAGGACAGGGAATGTGTGTCCCCGCAGGAATTTAGTGCACTGTTGCGTTCGAGTGTGGAAATGATTGCAAAGTATGTGCTGCAGAGTCAGAAATAAGGGCAGAAGTATTCTGTAATCTGGCAAAATTCGACAAATTTTACCCACATTCGTGCATTTGTCCACTTGAATTTAAGAAGAGAAAAGATATAATACTTTTCAGATTACACAAAAACATTTCTGTCATGTTATGGCGACAGAATGAAAGGAAGTTGAGATTATGAATAAAATGTCATTACAGAAGAGTATTCAGAACTTTGGAATCAAGCAGGCCTTAAAGTATATGGAGAAAGATCCGGAGGAGAATATTCCGAAACTGATGGATATGGTTGACAAATTTGCACCGGACGGATGGTATGAGGCACAGAGAAATATGATCCGTAAGGTAATCAAAGAAAGAGGAAACTGGTATCAGTTAATTCTTCGTATTTACCAGCTGGATCCGGAAGTACGTAAAGCATTCTTCCAGAATTTCATTTTCAATGCAAGTTTAAAGGGAAGTGCATTACAGGAACAGCTTGCTGAAGAAAACAACTGTAATATTCCGTGGGCAATTCTGTTAGACCCTACCTCTGCATGTAATTTACACTGTACCGGATGCTGGGCAGCAGAGTATGGCCATCAGCTGAATCTGGATCTGGATACGATTGATTCTATCGTACGTCAGGGTAAGGAGCTTGGTACCTATATGTATATTTATACAGGTGGAGAACCACTGGTACGTAAAAAAGACCTGATCAAGATCTGTGAGATGCATCCGGATTGTGAATTCCTTTCTTTCACAAACGGTACTTTGATCGATGAAGAGTTCTGCCAGGAAATGCTTCGTGTCAAGAACTTTGTTCCGGCGATCAGTCTGGAAGGATTCGAGACAGCCAACGATGGACGAAGAGGCGAAGGTGTATTTGATAAAGTACAGCATGCCATGAGCCTGTTAAAGAGCCATGGTTTACCATTTGGTATTTCCACCTGCTATACCAGAAAGAATTTAGATGATGTAACCAGCGAAAAATTCTTTGATATGCTGGTTGAGAGTGGTGCATTATTTGTATGGTTCTTCCACTATATGCCGGTTGGAAATGATGCAGCAGTGGAACTTCTGCCTACACCTGAGCAGCGTGAGGAAATTTTCCATCGTATCCGTAAGTTCCGTCAGACAAAGGCAATATTTAGCATGGATTTCCAGAATGACGCACAGTTCGTTGGCGGATGTATTGCCGGTGGAAGAAGATATTTACATATCAATGCCAAGGGTGATGTGGAGCCATGCGTATTTATTCATTATTCCAATGCAAATATTCATGACTGCAGCCTGCTGGATGCTTTAAAGAGCCCGTTATTCCAGGCATATCATGACAACCAGCCGTTTAATGACAATATGCTTCGTCCGTGTCCGATGCTTGAGAACCCGGATAAGCTTGGAGAGATGGTAAAAGAGTCAAAGGCAGTAAATACCGATTATCAGTCACCGGAGACACCGGAACATCTGAAAGAAAAGGCTGCTCCTTATGCCGAGAACTGGACACCTACCGCAGAGAAACTCTGGAACGAAGAAAAAGAAAAGATTGAGGCAAAGAAAAATGCTTAATGATAAAATTTCTCAATAAGCATTTGGAATAAAAAGAAAAAAGAGGCGCATTTCCCTTGTTTATCGCAAAAACAGGCAGTGGAGTGCGCTTTTTTTGTACAAAATTGTATAATAAAAAGTGCTTGCAATATTGCATATCGGAGCATAAAATATTTTCTTAAACAGGAAACTAAAAATAAAAATATACTAAGGAGGAAACAACGATGTTAAAGTGTTTCAAAAATTTTGATGCCAAGAAAACCGGACTTTTTGCAGCAGGTGTACTGTTTGGTACCGCAGGAATCAAGATTCTTTCCAGCAAGGATGCAAAGAAACTTTATACAAATTGTACAGCAGCCGTACTCCGTGCAAAGGAAGTTGTTTTAAAGACCGCTACAAAGGTACAGGAGAATGCAGAGGATATCTATGCAGAGGCTAAGCAGATCAACGAAGACCGTGCAGCAAAAGAAGAGGAAGTATTTGATGGTGAGGAAGTAACCAAAGAGACAACTGCCGAAGAGACAGAAACTACCGAAGAGACAGCAGAAGCATAAAAACGCATGAAAGAGATGTTACCTTATATGTAACATCTCTTTTATCGAAAGCAGGTTATAGATATGAAATTTCAAATCAGACATGAGATAAGAGGAAGAATGAGGATTCATGTGATCCAGAGCCGTATGTCATTTGCACAGGCAGATACATTACAGTATTATCTGGAACAGTGTGAATCTGTGATTTCCGCAAAAATTCAAAATCGTACCGAAGATGTGACCATTTGTTATGAAGGAAGCAAAGATGCAATCCTTGAAGTGTTAAAGGCATTTTCGTATGAAAAGACGGATGTTCCGGATACCTATATTAAAAATTCCGGAAGAGAAATGAATCAGCATTACTGGGATCAGCTGGTGGAGCAGACGTTCTGGCATTTCGGTAACAAACTGTTTCTGCCGTTTTCCGTTCGTGCAGTCATCACAGCGGTGAAATCCGTGAAGTATATCTGGAAAGGGCTTCAGACTCTGTTTCAGGGTAAGATCGAGGTTCCGGTACTGGATGCAACTGCCATTGGTGTTTCCATTATCCGTGGTGATTTTGCGACCGCAGGATCTGTGATGTATCTGCTTGGTATCGGAGAGACGCTGGAAGAATGGACACATAAGAAATCCGTGGGAGATCTGGCACGCAGTATGTCACTCAACATCAGCAAGGTATGGATGATGTGTGATGGACAGGAAATACTCGTTTCCGCAGACAACGTGCAGTCCGGAGATGAAGTGCGCATTCATATGGGAAATGTGATCCCGTTTGACGGAACGGTAACGGATGGAGAGGCAATGGTAAATCAGGCATCTTTAACCGGAGAATCGGTTCCGGTCCGCAAAGTACCTGATGGCGTGGTATATGCCGGAACTGTTGTCGAGGAAGGCGAGATTACGATCCGCGTCAGAGAAGTAAACGGATCAAGCAAGTATGAAAAGATCATGGCGATGATCGAGGAATCAGAGAAACTGAAATCCTCACTGGAAGGAAAAGCCGAACATTTAGCAGATAAACTGGTGCCATATACCTTCCTGGGAACAGGGCTTGTATGGCTGTTTACCAGAAATGTGACAAAGGCAGTTTCTGTACTTATGGTAGATTTCTCCTGTGCACTGAAACTTGCAATGCCATTGTCCGTGCTCTCTGCAATCCGGGAAGCAAGTACCTATAACATTACCGTAAAGGGAGGCAAGTATCTGGAAGCTATGGCGGAAGCGGATACCATCGTCTTTGATAAGACCGGTACACTGACCAAGGCACAGCCGACAGTGGCAAAGATTGTTTCCTTCAATGATCAGTCCGAGGATGAACTGCTTCGTATTGCTGCCTGTTTAGAGGAACATTTTCCACATTCCATGGCAAAGGCTGTGGTACGTGAGGCAGTAAACCGGAATCTGGTACATGAGGAACTTCACTCAAAGGTAGAGTACATTGTCGCACACGGTATTTCTTCCAAGATCGGGGAGAAACATATTGTGATCGGAAGCTATCATTTCGTATTTGAGGATGAGAATGCTACAATTCCGGAGGGAAAGAAAGAGATATTTGAGCAGCTTCCGGAGCAGTATTCACACCTGTATATGGCGATTGACGGAGTGCTTGTGGCAGTTATCTGCATCGAAGATCCACTTCGTCCGGAAGCGGTTGAGGTTATTGCAAAGTTAAAGAAACTCGGAATCTCCAAGGTTGTTATGATGACCGGAGACAGTGACCGCGTGGCATCTGCGATTGCGAAAAAGGTCGGTGTGGATGAGTATCATTCCGAGGTATTGCCGGAAGATAAAGCAAGCTTTGTTGAGGCAGAAAAGAATGCCGGAAGAAAGGTGATCATGGTCGGTGACGGTATCAATGATTCTCCGGCATTGTCTGCAGCGGATGTCGGCATTGCCATCAGTGATGGCGCAGAGATTGCACGCGAGATTGCAGATGTGACGGTGGGTGCAGATGATCTCCATGAGCTTGTTACTTTAAAGAAGATCAGTAATGGGCTGATGGAGCGGATTCACAGAAATTACCGTCTGATTGTAGGCATTAACACCTCATTGATCGTTCTTGGCGTGGCAGGGGCATTTCCACCAACCACATCGGCATTGCTTCACAACACGTCCACACTTCTGATCAGCTTAAAGAGCATGAACAATCTGCTCGATGAAAAGGAAGAAGTAACAGAAGAAAATGTAGCAGAAGCATTTGCATAATGGAAACAAAACTGTCTTATTCTCATAAAATAAAAAGAATGAGAATAAGGCAGGAACAAAATGAAAGAATTATATCCTGGGGATCAGGGAATCTGGGTACAATATCTGCAGCTGGCATTGCAGCGTGCAGGACAGCAGGTGATGCTGGATGGAATTTTTGGACCAAAGACCTGTGCAGCCGTGGAAAAAGTAATGGGCAGCAGCGGAAAGTGTGCGGTAAAAGAAGCACAGTGGAACCGTCTACTGCCCTTTTTACGTGGGTATATCACACACGAGGTAAAAGCAGGAGATACCTTTTTCTCCATTGCGAAAATGTATGATACAACGATGGAGCGAGTGATGCATGCAAATCCCGGAACGGATGCCGGAGCATTACAGATTGGAAGTACGGTTGTTGTACCACTTAATTTTCCGTTGGTTTCCGGAGAAGTTCCATACACTTCCCTGCTTACCGGGTGGATCATTGAGGGCTTGCAGGCACGTTATCCCTATCTGCAGGTGGGAACGATCGGAAGAAGTGTTATGGGAACACCCCTGTGGTCGCTGCAGTTGGGAAATGGTCCGGTAGAGGTGGGGTACAATGCTTCCTTTCATGCAAATGAGAGTATTACCACACCGGTACTTTTAAAGTTTGCGGAGCGGCTGTTAGAGGCATATGCAGACGAACGTATGTATGAAGAACTGTACCCGGAGCGGCTGTTTGAAGAGTATTCCCTGTATCTTGTACCATTGGTTAATCCGGATGGTGTGGATCTGGTAAATGGGCTTTTGACGGAAGGATTTTATTATCGCCGTGCGGTCCGCATTGCGTCCGGATTCCCGGATATTCCGTTTCCGGACGGATGGAAGGCAAATATCCAGGGAGTTGATCTGAATCTGCAGTTTCCGGCAGGATGGGATATGGCAAAGAAAATAAAATTTGAACAGGGGTATAACCGTCCGGCACCGAGGGATTACGTGGGACAGACACCGCTCAGCGTCCCGGAGAGTATTGCCATGTTTGATTTTACGAGAAACCATGATTTTTCCCTGATTCTTGCATATCACACACAGGGAGAAGTGATTTATTGGAAGTATCTGGATGAGGAACCGGAAGGCGCCCGCCGCATTGCGGAATATTTTGCAAAAGTGAGCGGTTACCGGATCGAGGAAACACCGGCGGCGTCCGGGTATGCCGGATACAAAGACTGGTTTATCAATTTTTATGACCGTCCGGGATATACCATCGAGGCGGGGCTGGGAGAAAATCCGCTGCCGATGGAGCAGTTTTCGAAAATTTATAAAGACAATGTGGGAATCCTGCTTGGAGGAATGACGGAACTTGAATAAAAAATGAGGATTACCTCTGGTAATCCTCGTAAATTTTTTTGATGTGATTGTAGATTTTACTTCCAATGGTAGTATCAAACGTTTTGACCAGTGCGTTGTTTAATGCAAGTTTATTCTCGGATTCCTCCACCGCTTTATAGATGGATGTGTATTTGCCGGCCGGAAGTTTTTCGTCTTTTAATTCCGTTCGTATTTTTTTGCGGATTGCTTCCGGAAGTTTTTTCTTTTCCGGCTTCTTTTTTTCCACAATTTCTTTTGTCTCTTTTACCTCTTTCGTCTCTTTTTTTGATTCTTTGGGAACGTGATCCGATTTTTTCTTCTTTTTCTTTGTGGAGGTTCCCTTTTTTAAAGAAACATCCTTTGGGGTGGAAGGGGAAGCAATGCTTGGCTGGCGGAAGGCTTCGATGTTTCTTCCGCGCCAGAAATCGACAATACTGTCAAACCCGGTATCCTGGCTGATGATGTAAACCGGACCTTTTTCCCCTTTCCCGATCAGGAATCCAAGATAGGTGGCCAGCTGGAAATCCAGATAATTTTTAGCTACCTTGTGTGTTTCAATATATTCGATCACCGCTTTGGACGCCATCATTTCTACATGTGTTTCAAAAGGGATGGACTTGATGCTGTCTCCGTAAAAAATGACAACACGGTCAGATGCAGAGAGTTTTTTGATGTCTGTTACACCATCGTTGTGTACATTTTCATAGTCTACAAGATAAATGCCCATAGGTATTGTTCCTCTTTTCCTTAAGATGTATCCATTATACGTCAAATTCGAAGGGATGGCAAGAAGGGGGATAGGGTTAAGAAAGGGTAAAGGATAGAGGAGCAGGCTGGAAAACGAATTCTTTATGCTGAATGATTGGTTGACGGAAGTGTGGTGAAATGTTATAATTATTGAATAACAAGTTTGATATTGTTGGATAATTTTCACAAAATCGAACGGCTTTACGGGAAGGAGAATAAAGTTATGAAGAACATGAAGGTAAGAACCAAGCTGAATCTGATTCTGGTTCTGGTCATTTTACTTGTGGCTCTCGGGAGTGTTGTTTCCGTCAAAAACATGGAAGATGTGAAAGACAAAGCACTGGAAACGATGGATGCATCGTCCCGCCAGAGTTATGATGATTCGATCAAAGAGCAGGTGGGGGTGGTCATCTCCCTTTTGACAGAGATAAACGAGGAATATAAGGCAGGAACGTATACCCTCGATGAAGCAAAACAGATTGCGGCAGAGGAAGTGCGTCAGATGCGTTACGGAGAGGCTGGTTACTTCTGGATTGACCAGTCAGATGGTACAAATGTGGTTCTGCTTGGCAGTGATACCGAGGGGACGAACCGTATGGATACCAAGGATGCAAACGGATACCAGATGGTGAAAGAAATCATACGTGTAGCAGTGGAAGATGGTGGAGGATACACAGATTATGTATTCCCGAAAGAAGGAGAGACAAAACCTTCCCCGAAGCGTTCCTACAGTGAGTACTTTGAACCGTTTGACTGGGTGGTCGGTACCGGAAATTATACGGATTATATTGATACGGCCATTGCAAAGCAGGATAAGGTATTTACCAGCTATGCCATGCAAAAGGCAATCGCCCTGATCGCGGTATGTATTGTGATGCTTGCGGTTGTTGCAGTACTTGTTTTTATGATCGCACAGGATATTACAAAGTCGTTAAAGAAAGTTGTCGCAGAGATTGAAGTGATTGCAGGCGGTAATTTTGCCCGCAAGATGCAGACGAATATGATGAAACGGAAAGATGATTTCGGACAGCTGGCAGGAACACTCGAGACGATGCGGGAATCGGTATGCGGATTGCTTGCACAGGTAAAGAAGGAAGCTGCAAATATTGATAACGTTGTGGAATCAATGGATACCAATATATCAAATCTGAATGGGGAAATTGAGGATGTATCTGCGACAACTGAGCAGCTTGCTGCAAGTACGGAAGAAACTGCGGCATCGGCAGAGCAGATTAACAGTATGACCCAGCAGATTGACGGTGCAGCAAAAGAGATTGCGGTACGTGCACAGGATGGGGCTACGGAAGCAGAAGAAATCCATAAGCGTGCAGCACAGACGAAGGAAACAACGGTGGAGAACCGGCGGAAAATCCAGACGATGCTGGAAGAAATCCGGGGAAGGCTGGAACAGGCACTTAAAGAGGCAAAGGTTGTGGAACAGATCGGTGTGCTTGCAGATTCTATCCTTGCGATTACCGGACAGACCAATCTGCTTGCTCTGAATGCATCCATTGAGGCAGCACGCGCGGGCGAGGCAGGAAAGGGATTTGCAGTTGTTGCAGAGGAAATCCGGGTACTGGCAGAACAGTCCAAAGATGCCGTGGCAAATATTCAGGCTGTGACGGAAAACGTGGATAATGCAGTAGGAAATCTGGCAAAGGATTCCAACCATCTGCTGGATTTTGTAGATACGGATATTGTGAAGAGTTTTGACGATTTTGAGAAAATGGCAGACGATTATAACATGGATGCCTCTAAAATTAACGATCTGGTATCGGATTTCAGTGCGACTTCCGAAGAACTGGTAGCATCTATTTCCAATATTACAGAGGCGATTGACGGAATTACCTCTGCATCCAATGACAGTGCTGCAGGTACAACAAATATTGCACAAAAAACCGTTTCGATTGCAGGCGGATCGGCAGAAGTCATGAAAGGGGTTAAGACAGCGGAAGCTTCCGCAGAAGAACTCCGCAGGAATGTAAGCAACTTTGTGATCGAAGAATAAGAAAATAAGAAATATAAAAGGGAATTTTATAAAGGGGAAAGTGGTTCATGGACTGCTTTCCCTTTTTATCTGTTCACAAAATGAACACAGAGTTTACATTTTTTACACACGCAAAAGCGATACACTGTTTCCGTAAAGGGCATTTTGTTGTCCAAAAAAGAAAAGGAGCATTTCGCTGTGATTGAGATCAATAATCTTGTAAAAAAATACGGGGATCATACGGCTGTCGATCATCTGTCACTCGTTGTGGAACCGGGGAAAATTTATGGTTTTCTGGGGCCGAACGGGGCCGGCAAATCAACAACGATGAATATGATAACCGGATATCTCGGTGCGACAAGCGGAGAGATTAAAATTAACGGGCATGACATTTTAAAGGAGCCGGAGGAAGCAAAGAAATGTATCGGTTATCTGCCGGAACTTCCGCCACTGTACATGGATATGACAGTAAAGGAGTATCTGGATTTTGTGGCAGATTTAAAACAGCTGGAAAAAAGTCTGCGTAAACGATATGTGGAAGAGGCAATGGAAACAACCGGTACGACAGAAGTGGCAGGGCGTATGATCCGCAATCTGTCCAAGGGATACCGGCAGCGTGTCGGGTTTGCACAGGCGATCTTGGGGTATCCGGAGATCATTATACTCGATGAGCCTACGGTCGGACTGGATCCGAAACAGATCATAGAGATCCGTGAACTGATCCGGCATCTGGGAGAAAAACATACGGTGATCTTAAGTTCCCATATTTTGCCGGAAATTTCTGCCGTGTGTGATCATGTGTTTATTATTTCCAAAGGAAAGCTTGTAGCGAGCGACTCTACGGAGAATCTGGTAAATCTGATGTCGGGTGCACAGGAGATTGAACTGACGGTGCGGACCGGTGCCGGGGAAGCAGCCGGATACTTACAGGGAGAAGAAAACATTGCAAGGGTTGAGCAGGCGGATCATGATAAAATCCGTATTTATGCAAAGAAAGGTGCCGATGTGCGGGAAGAAGTCTTCCGGCAGATGGCAGAGCATAACGTTTTGGTGCTGGAGATGAAGACCGTGACGAAATCTCTTGAAGATGTATTCCTTGAGATTACCCAGGAAGGAGGTGCACAGTAATGTTTGCTGTGTTAAAAAGAGAATTCCGGTCGTATTTCCAGAATGTGATCGGCTGGCTGTTTGTGGCCGCCCTTATGGCACTGTTCGGACTGTATTTTTATGTGTATAATCTCCGGCAGGGATATCCGTATCTGTATTATACGTTAAGTGCCATTACGATTATTTTTATGATTGCGGTACCGATCCTTACGATGCGCAGTTTTGCAGAGGACCGGAAAAATAAAACGGATCAGCTGATACTGACAGCACCGGTACCGGTGGCAAAGGTTGTGCTCGGAAAATATCTGGCAATGCTTGCGGTGTTTACCGTGGATATTGCAGTTTTCTGTGTGACACCGCTCATTTTACGGGCGTTTGGAACAATTCCCATGGGCGAGAGCTATATTGCCATACTGGCGTTCTGGTTATATGGAGCAGCTTCCATTGCGGTAGGTATGTTTATTTCCGCATTGACGGAAAGCCAGGTGATTGCGGCAGTTCTGACGTTTGTGGTACTGTTTATCAGTTATATGATGCAGAGTCTGACAGGACTTATTTCATCGGATGGAAACTGGCTGACAAAGATTTTAAACTGTCTGGATCTGTATGCACCGTTTGAAAAATTCCAGGGGGGCTGTCTGGACATTACGGCAATCCTCTATTATGTAACGGTTATTGTATTATTTAATTTCTTTACCGTGCAGGCCATTCAGAAACGGCGTTGGAGCATCAGCAAAAAGACATTTTCGCTCAGCGTTTTTTCAAGCAGTTTTATTGTCGTAGTTTTAGCTCTTGCCGTGGTTGCCAACCTGGCAGTCGATGCGCTGCCGACGAGAATTACCTCGGTGGACTGTTCGTATTCTAAATTGTATTCCATTACAAAGGATACGAAAAAGACCATGAAAAAACTGAAAAGTGATGTGACCATCTATGTTCTGGCAGCGGAAAAAAGCAAGGACGCACAGATTGATTCCATGCTGGAGCGTTACAAAGATCTGTCCGGGCATATCAGGGTAAAATACGTCAATCCGAAGAGTAAACCTTATTTTTATAAGGACTATACGGACAATGCACCGACCAGCAACAGTCTGATCGTTGTCAGTGACAAGCGTTCGAAAGTGATAGATTATTATGATATCTATGATTATCAGTCAAACATGGATTATTCCACATATTCCTACAACAACGAACTGAAGGGATTCGATGCGGAAGGACAGATTACAAGTGCCATCCAGTATGTAACGATGGATGCGAACCAGCTCCCTGTCGTATACCAGATCACCGGACATGATGAGGCTGCAATCGGAAGTGCATTTTCGGATGTCATCAGCAAATCCAATATGACATTGTCTTCCGTGGAACTGTTAAATGAAGAAAGTGTTCCGAAGGATGCGGCAGCGATTATTATCAATGCACCGCAGAAAGATTTTAATAAAAATGATGCACAGAAAGTAATTGATTATCTGCAAAAAGGCGGAAAAGCGATTATCGTGGGAATGTATTCCGAGACCGAGATGCCGAATTTTGCATCGATTCTGGATACTTACGGAGTAAGCTTTACCACAGGGCCGATCGCGGATAATGATGCACAGCATTATTACAATATGGGAGGTCCGCTGTATCTGCTGCCAAATGTAAACAGCAGTTCGTATACCGGAAGTCTTTCCGGCGGATATGTATATCTTCCGATTTCTCTGGGAATCAATTATCCGCAGAACAGCACGACGGATGACGCGGAGAGTACAGAGGAGAGTAAGACAACGTATACTTCTTTACTGGATACTTCCGATGATGCGGTTGCAAAGAACAATCCAAACAGTATGCAGGATTATGGATACGAAGACGGAGACGACAAGGGACCGTTTAGTGTCGGACTGGCGGTAGAAGATAAAGTCGATGATGATCACACGACGCAGCTTGTGGTATTCGCAAGCCCGTATGTATTCAGCGATGAGGCAAGTCAGATGACGACAAACAATGCATCACTGTTTTCCGGTGTGATCGGAAATATGATCACAGATACCCAGTCGGCCGGCAGCGTAATTCCGGAAAAAGAGTACACGCTCAGTAATCTGACAGTAAATGCATTACATGCGGCACTTCTGGGACTGCTGGTTACCATTATTCTTCCAATCCTGTTACTGGCCGGAGGAATTGTAATCTTTATGGTAAGGAGAAAGAAATAAAGAATGAAAAAGCAGAAAATACAGATGCTTGTGGTGGTCATTCTTCTGGTGATCTGCGTTGTTGCTTATATTTTTATCAGTAAAAACGCAGGGAAACTGGATTCCACAGAGAATGACGGACCAAATGCATCCATGGGAAATGTGACAGAAAGTGTTCTGGAAACAGAGACAGAATCTGTCCAGACTACAGAAACAACAGAAAAATAATTATTTCTTGTGCGTAAGTTTGTATAGGAACGTATAAGCCCAGATCAGTACCGGGATCACGAAGGTGGCAAAGATAGAAGCTTTGAACATTTTCATGGTTCCGGTATTGTCTGTGATGGCGCATACCAGTGTACTTAAGTACAGTACAACCAGTAAAATGATGCCGATGATGGCAAGAATCTGTTTTCCTTTTTTCATATGAACAACCTCCTTGGCTAAATATGCTATTTGCAGGAAACTTGTAAACCGTAACTTTATGATACGGGAAATGGCAGGTTTCGTCAAGAAAGGGCTTGGAAAATGGCAGACATTTTGTTATAATAAACATACATGCATCAAGGCATGTAAATTCGTAAGTGATAAAGGTGGTATAAAAATGGCTATATTGCAGGATTGGCAGAAAATTGCCTACAATGAGAACGCAAGTCAGGGGGAACTTCAGAAATTCTGGCAGAGATATTTCCTGTTAGAGAAGGGCGTGTATGAGAAATTATTGACAAACCCGGATGAAAAAGTAGAAGGAACGGTAAAAGAACTTGCTGATAAGTATGGACTTACCATTCTGGAGATGGCTGGTTTCTTAGACGGAATCAATGACAGTCTGGTAAACGACAATCCAATCGAAACAATGGATGAGAATACCAGGGTAAATCTTGTTTTCGATAAGGAAAAGCTGTACAAGAACATGGTAGATGCCAAGGCTGACTGGCTTTACAATCTTCCGATGTGGGATGACATTTTTGATAAAGAGACAAAGCACAGACTGTATATGGAACAGAAAAAATCCGGTACGGTTATCGTCGGCAAAAAGGTTGGACGTAATGATCCGTGTCCATGCGGCAGTGGAAAGAAATACAAATTCTGCTGTGGAAAGAATAAATAATTTTCAAATTTTGAAATACAAATTCCCGGTATCAGAAAAACTGATACCGGGCTTTTTTAAAAAGAAGAACAGGAACAGAATAAGACCATGTGGTTTGGTACATACTGATGTGGCAGCGATGATTTAACACAAGGAGGTATGTAAGATGACAAAACTGGATTGTAATGTGGTAAACTGTTCTTATAATGCAGACAACTGCTGCAGACGAACGGATATTCAGGTGGAAGGAACACAGGCAAAAACTTCTTCCGAAACCTGTTGTGGAAGTTTTGCACCGAAAGGATGTGGATGTCAGTCCTGTCATACAACAGATGTCAAAAAAGATACAACCGTCAGCTGTGAAGCGTGTGAGTGCAAATTCAACGAGGATCATGCCTGTCATGCGGGACACATTGGTATTTCCGGCGGACATGCAGACAGCAGCAGGGAGACAGAGTGCGGCAGTTTTGTATGCAGCTGCTGACAGGGGCATATGGGCGGCAGACTGCCGCCCTGCCAGTGAAAGGAGAAAAGGAATGGAACAACTAACGGATTACAGCATTAATTTTCCGCATTTACATATTTATCTGCACCATGTCGGAAAAAATATCATGATCGGAAATTTTTCGGTGGCATATTATGGAATTGTGATTGCAATCGGAATGTTAGCAGGACTTGGAATCGCCTGCTGGATGGCAAAACGGACCGGCCAGAAAACGGATACTTATTTTGACCTGGCACTCGTTGCCATTATCTGTTCTGTCATTGGGGCGCGGGTTTATTATGTGATATTCCGTTGGGATCTATACAAGGACGATCTGCTGAGTGTGTTCAATCTGCGGCAGGGAGGTCTGGCGATTTACGGAGGCGTGATTGCGGCAATCATTACCGTGTTTGTGTTTTCACGGGTACGGAAACTGTCCATGGGTCTGCTTTGCGATACCGCGGGACTTGGTCTGGTCTTAGGACAGGTCATCGGCCGGTGGGGAAATTTCTTTAACAGGGAGGCATTTGGCGGTTATACGGACGGGCTGTTTGCCATGCAGCTGCCGCTTTCTGCCGTCCGATCCTCAGATGTGACGGACAGCCTGCTGCAGCACGTGGTGGAAGTAAATGGTATCTCTTATATCCAGGTACATCCCACGTTTCTCTATGAATCCTTGTGGAATCTGATTCTTTTGATCCTTCTGATCCTGTTTACTAAACACAAGCGGTTTGATGGGGAAGTCTTTTTGCTGTATCTGGCAGGGTATGGGATTGGAAGGTTCTGGATAGAATCCCTGCGGACGGACCAGCTGCTGCTCCCGGTCATCGGTTATCCGGTGTCCATGGCACTTGCAGCGCTTCTTGTGATCGTATCGGTTTCCTGGATCATCATCTGGCATATCCGTCGGCACAAAAAAACAGCATAAAATACATCTGGATGGGAAAATCCTCCACACGTGGAAACGTGTGGAGGATTTTTTTTGGAAAAAATACGGCAATCGTCTATCCATTTTCAAGAAAGACTGGGAAAAACCCTTGATTTCAGGGTGGTTTTAGGGTATTATGGATACATAGTGGTGGAAAGTGGAGTAAAAAATCCACTTTGTGGTGCAAAGTGGTGAACAAACAGAAGTTCAGAAAATGAGGAAGGGGAGGTGAGTCTGCCATGTTTATGGGCGAATACAATCATTCGGTTGATGCAAAAGGCAGACTGATCGTACCTTCCAAGTTCCGGGAACAACTTGGCAATGAATTTGTTGTGACAAAGGGACTGGATGGCTGTCTGTTTGTTTATTCCCAGGAAGAATGGAAACGGATTGAGGAGAGTCTTCGTGAAAAACCACTGACTTCAAAAGATGCAAGAAAGTTTATGCGATTCTTTTTTGCAGGAGCTGCAAACTGCGAAGTGGACAAGCAGGGAAGAATTTTACTTCCGGCGAATCTGAGGGAATACGCAGGAATCGATAAAGAAGTTGTTTCCGTTGGTGTATTCAGTCGTGTGGAGATCTGGAGCAAAGAACGGTATCTGGAAAACAACGATTTTGACGATATGGATGAGATCGCAGAGCATATGGCAGAGTTGGGAATTGGAATCTAAATATGGAGTTTAAACATTATTCCGTTCTTTTGAACGAGACAATTGAACAATTACATATTCGCCCGGATGGCATTTATGTGGATGGAACGCTTGGGGGAGGCGGACATTCACTGGAAATATGCAGACATCTGACAACCGGAAGACTCATCGGAATCGACCAGGATGCGGATGCCATTGCCGCTGCCACAGAGAGACTGAAAGATTATGCAGACAGGGTTACCATCGTAAGAAGCAATTATGCACAGATGGCGGACGTGTTGAAGAATCTCGGAATCGAAAAAGTGGATGGAATCATTCTCGATCTGGGAGTTTCTTCTTTCCAGCTGGATACACCGGAACGTGGGTTTACCTACCGGAGTGAGGATGCACCGCTGGATATGCGGATGGACAAGCGTCAGCGCCTGACCGCAAGGGACATTGTGAACGATTACAGCGAAGCGGAACTGTTCCGCATAATTCGTGATTATGGAGAGGATCGGTTCGCAAAGAATATTGCAAAGCATATTGTACAGGCGCGGAAAGAAAAACCGATTGAAACGACCGGGGAACTCAACGCAATCATCCGTGGAGCCATCCCGATGAAAGTACAGGTGACCGGAGGACATCCTTCCAAGCGGACGTATCAGGCAATCCGCATTGAGCTGAATCATGAACTTGATGTACTTCGCGATACGTTAGATACCATGATTGATTTGTTGGATGATGGGGGAAGAATCTGCATTATCACATTTCATTCACTGGAAGACCGTATTGTAAAATCCAACTTCAAAAAGAACGAAAATCCGTGTACATGCCCGAGCAATTTTCCGGTCTGTGTATGTGGAAAGAAATCCAAAGGACGTGTGGTGACAAAAAAGCCCGTTCTGCCTTCGGAGAAGGAACTCGAAGAGAACAGCAGATCAAAGAGTGCAAAATTACGCGTGTTTGAGCGTGTGGAAGATGGAATGGAAAGCAGGGAAGCGTTATGAGCAGTAAAAACTATTATGTAAACGGGAATACCGTGAGAGAACTGGATACACCGGTTCGGCACAATCAGAGAACACGCAAAGAAATCGAAGAGGCAAGACGCCGCAAAAACCGTAGAAATGCAGCGAGAAGGAATCGCCAGAGAGCGATGGAGATGAGCCGCGGTTATGTGGTATTTCTTACGGCATGTGTAGTGATCACTGCACTGACTGCCGTTTTGTTTGTACAAATGCAGTCGCAGATGACGACACGAATGAAAAATGTGGCAAATCTGGAGAGTCAGCTGGCAGATCTTCGCGCGGACAATGATGCACGTTATAAAAATCTTACAACTTCAACAGACCTTGAACATATCAAAAAAGTGGCAATGAAAAAGCTTGGCATGAAATATCCAACGGAAAAACAGGTGGTATATTATACCGTGGAAAACAGCAATTTCATGGATCAGTATGAGGATATTCCATCCAAATAACAGGAGTCAGATGTGAGAAGAAAGAGAAGAAGACCGGCACAGAAATTTAACCGGAAGATGCGGACAAAACTGATGGTTTTGTTTTCCCTTATTCTGGCTGTTTTGTGTGGACTGGTCGGCAGATTGACTTATATTGAACACACGAAAGGGGAAACCTATCAGAAAAAAGTACTTTCCATGCAGTCCTATGACAGTAAAACGATTCCGTACCAGAGGGGAGAAATCATCGACCGTTCCGGTACGGTTCTTGCTACCAGTGTGGCAGTCTATAATGTGATTTTAGACTGTACCGTCGTCAATGACAAAGAAGAGTATGTTGATCCGACCGTGGAAGCACTGGTGAAATGTTTCCCGGAATTGGATGAAACGGAGATCCGCAGAATTATAAAAGAAAAAAAGGATAAACGCTATATTGTACTTGCCAAGAAAGTACCATATGACGAAGTACAGCCTTTTGTGGAACTGCAGGATGCCATAGACAAAAAGGGAAACAAAGTGAACCCGGATATCAAGGGCGTTTGGTTTGAAAAAGAATATCAGAGAAATTATCCGTTTGGATCTTTAGCCTCTTCCGTGATTGGTTTTACTTCTTCCGGGAATGTCGGCACAACCGGACTGGAGAATTATTACAACAGTACATTAAACGGAATCAATGGGCGGGAGTACGGTTATCTGGACTCGGACAGCGATTTTGAAAAGACCGTTATTGATGCACAGGACGGGGATACGCTGGTGACATCCATCGACGCAAATATCCAGTCCATCGTTGAAGAAAAAATCAAAGACTGGAATGAAAAATACCGGGACAACTATTATAAAGGAACCGGAAGTATCAATACGGCAGCGATTGTCATGAATCCAAACAACGGAGAAATCCTTGCCATGGCAGATTATCCGAATGTGGATCTGAATAACCCGAGGGATCTGGGAAAATGGTACACCAAAAAACAGATCAAGCGCATGTCTGAGGATGACAAAATGGATGCGCTCAATGAGATATGGCAGAATTTTTGTGTATCCTCAACGTATGAGCCGGGATCTGTACAGAAACCTTTTACGGTTGCGTGTGGACTTGAAACCGGAACAATCAAAGATAAAATGACATTTGACTGTGATGGGTACGAGGATTTTAATGGACAGAAGGTGCGCTGCGTGGCGCGCTACGGACATGGAATAGAAACCGTCCGGAAGACACTTATGGATTCCTGTAATGATGCCATCATGCAGATGTCATACAAAATCGGAAAGAATCATTTTACAGAGTACCAGTCCATCTATGGATTTGGACAGAAAACGGGAATTGATCTGCCGGGAGAGGCAAATACCGCATCTTTGATGTATCAGGTGGAAGATATGAAACCGATCGATCTGGCAACCAATGCATTCGGACAGAACTATAACTGTACGATGGTCCAGATGGTGAGTGGATTTGCGTCACTGATCAATGGCGGGACGTATTATCAGCCGCATCTGGTAACCAAAATCACGGATTCGACAGGAAATACGATTTCCACGGTGGAACCGAAAGCTGTGAAACAGACCATTTCCCAGAGTACCAGCGATAAAATCCGGGATTATCTGCAGAGTGTCGTAAAGGAAGGTACGGGAAATACGGCAAAAGTGGATGGATATTCTATGGGCGGTAAAACAGGAACCGCACAGAAGTTTCCGCGTGGAAACGGAAAATATCTTGTTTCATTTATGGGATTTGCCCCATACGACAATCCGCAGGTACTGATCTATGTGGTTGTGAATGAACCAAATGTGGCAGACCAGCCGCACAGCGTGTTTGCGCAGAACATTGCGCGTGAGATCTTAGAAGAAGTTCTTCCGTACATGAATATTTATCCGGATGAAAAGAAGACCGGTGTAAACAAGGGCTATGATGTTACCGGGTCAAAAGACAGCTCACAGTATACCGGAAAGCATAACGGAACCAAGTCCAGAAATGAAAAGAAAAAGAAGAACTAAAGACAGAGAGTTCTTAGAAAGGCTCTGCAGTGCATATGCTTTAAGAAAAGGCTTATGGTGCTTTTCATGGAGTGGAATAAAACCTATCACCGCAGAAAAATATGTATCATATTCTTTTCTGTTGTTCTGATGTCGATGGTTTTGTGCGGGCGTCTGGTCTATCTTATGCTTTTTGAGGGAAAATATTATGAGACGCAGGCAAAAGATCTGCAGCAAAGAGAAAGAAAAATAAAAGCCGCCAGAGGCAAAATTCTGGATCGAAATGGTGTAGTACTGGCAGATAACAAATCAGTCTGCACCATTTCTGTCATACATAACCAGATCAAGGAACCGGAAGCGGTCATTGCCATGCTTGTAAAGGAGCTTGGAATTCCGGAAGAAAAGATCCGCAGGCGGGTAGAAAAATATTCATCTCTGGAAAAGATAAAAAGTAATGTCGATAAGGAAACCGGAAACCGGATTCTTGCCTATGGTTATGCAGGGGTGAAAGTGGATGAGGATTATAAACGGAATTATCCATACGATACGCTTGCCTCAAAAGTGCTGGGGTTTACCGGCGGGGATAACCAGGGAATTATCGGACTGGAAAGTGTGTACGACAAATATCTGGAGGGAACCGATGGTCTGATTCTGACGACAACGGATGCCCGTGGTGTGGAAGTTGACAATATCGGAGAGGAACGCAAAGAACCTGTTGCCGGAAATAATCTGCGCACATCATTGGATGCAAATATTCAGATGTTTGCCATGCAGGCGGCAAATAAAGCATATATTCAGAAAGAAGCGGATTCTGTCAGTATTATTGTGATGAATCCTTCCGACGGAGCCGTCATGGCAATGGTGGATTATCCGGAATTTCATCTGAATGAGCCGTTTCAGCTGATTGAGGAGTATAAGGAGTATGAGGGTACCAAAAAGGAGCAGGAATACTGTAACCGGATGTGGCGAAACCAGTGTATCAATGATACCTATGAGCCCGGATCAACATTTAAGGTGATCACCGCGGCAGCGGCACTGGAAGAAGGTGTGGTTTCTTTGGAAGACCGGTTTCACTGTCCGGGATATATTGTGGTGGAGGATCGCAGAATCCGCTGTCACAAAACGATCGGGCATGGAGCGGAAAGCTTTGTGGAAGGAATCGAAAATTCCTGCAATCCCGTGTTTATCAATGTGGGACTTCGGATCGGTGCCGATCACTTTTATGACTATTTTGAGCAGTTCGGTCTGTTACATAAAACGGGGATTGACCTGCCGGGAGAGGCTTCGACCATCATGCACAAGCGGGAAAAGATCGGGCTTGTGGAACTGGCAACCATCTCATTCGGACAGTCATTTCAGATCACACCGATCCAGCTGGCAACCACCGTTTCTTCTATTATTAATGGAGGAAACCGCGTGACACCGCACGTCGGAATGCAGGTGGAGAATGGAGACAAAAAAGTAATAAAAACGTTTGATTTTCCGGTGCAGGAGGGAATCTGCAGGGAGGAAACGTCGGAAAAAATGCGGTTTTTGCTGGAAAAAGTGGTATCCGAGGGAGGCGGAAACAAAGCATATATTGAGGGGTATGAGATTGGCGGAAAAACAGCCACTTCACAGACCCTGCCCCGTTCCGCACATAAGTACATCTCCTCGTTTCTGGGGTTTGCACCGGCGGATGATCCAAAAGTTCTGGTACTTGTGATCATAAGGAACCCTTCCGGCATTTATTATGGCGGTACCATTGCGGCTCCTGTGGCAAAGGAAATTTTCGAAAACATACTGCCTTACCTTGAATTGGAGCAGTAAATACCTTATAATCGTAATTATACGCAAAGATGGAGGTTGATCGTAATGAAACTTGAAGGAAAAAAGGTTCTGGTTGTGGGAGCCGGAAAGAGCGGCATTGCTGCGTCAGAACTGTTATTGGATAAAAAAATTGAAACTGTTCTCTATGATGGAAACAAAGATCTGGATGTAGAAAAGTTATATGAAAAGGCACCGAAACTGAAAGGAATGCCGGTGCTTTTGGGGGAGTTGACGGATGAGCAGCTGCGCGCATTTGATGTAGCAGTCTTAAGTCCGGGTGTCCCGACGGATCTGCCGGTCGTAGAGCGGATGCGTGCACAGAACGTCTGCATCTGGGGCGAGATTGAACTTGCATATTCCTTCGCAAAAGGCAGACTGATTGCAATCACCGGAACAAACGGAAAGACCACTACGACAGCATTGACCGGAGAAATCATGACAAATTATTTCAAGGATGTGCGCGTGGTTGGAAATATCGGAATTCCGTATACTTCCGAGGCTGCCACAATGACGGATGAAACCGTAACCGTCGCAGAGATCAGCAGTTTCCAGCTGGAAACCATTCATGAGTTCCATCCACAAATATCCGCAATCTTAAATATTACGCCGGATCATCTGAACCGCCATCATACGATGGAGTGTTATATCCGGACCAAAGAGGCGATTACCACCAACCAGACAAACGATGAGGTCTGTGTACTCAATTATGAGGATGAGGTGCTTCGGGCATTCGGAGAGAGCGCACCGGTGCATGTGGTCTGGTTCAGCAGTGCAAGAAAACTTGCTGAAGGATTTTATCTCGACGGAGAGGAAATCTTTTATGCGCATGACGGAAGCACCGAGAAGGTGATCAATGTCAATGATCTGAATCTGCTGGGACGACATAACTATGAAAATGTCATGGCCGCAACTGCCATGAGTGTGAATTTCGGAGTGCCGATGGAGAAAATCGTGGAGGTGCTGAAGCGTTTCCAGGCGGTAGAACACCGGATCGAGTATGTGACCGAAAAAAGAGGGGTCCGTTTTTACAACGATTCCAAGGGGACCAACCCGGATGCCGCCATTCAGGGAATCCGTGCGATGAACCGTCCAACGCTTCTGATCGGAGGCGGTTATGATAAGCAGTCCACATACGATGAGTGGATTGATGCATTTGACGGAAAAGTAAAAAAACTGGTGCTGATCGGACAGACAGCAGAGAAGATTGAAGTGTGTGCGCATAAGCATGGTTTTATGGATACCGTGCGCTGTGAGACCTTTGAGGAAGCGATCCGTTACTGCTATGACCATGCAGTATCCGGGGATGCGGTTCTGCTTTCACCGGCATGTGCCAGCTGGGGCATGTTCCCGAACTATGAGGAGCGTGGACGGATATTCAAAGAAATCGTTCGTGGATTAGAGGAGTAGTGAGTCGTGCCGAAACGGAGACGTGGGGAAAAGAAAACAACATATTTTGACTATAATCTGTTGTTTATCATTATTTTCCTATTGTGTTTTGGACTGGTGATGCTTTACAGTTCCAGTTCGTATACATCAGCAAATAAATATGGGGACAGTGCACATTATCTGAAACTGCAGGCGCGAAATATCGCAATCGGTCTTGTTTTTATGTTCTATTTTGCAAAGAAGGATTATCATGTGTGGAGAAAATTCGGAAGGCTGGCATACTGGGGAGCCCTGGGGTTTTGCCTTGTCGTTCTGGCAAAGGTACCGGGGCTGACGCGAAGCTCCCACGGACAGTCCCGCTGGATTCAGGTCGGACCGATCGGCTTTCAGCCATCGGAGCTTGCAAAGATTGCCATCATTATTTATCTGGCGATGCTGATCGAGCGTATTCCCAAGCAGCTGGATAAGGTTTCAAGCATGGCAAAAGTAGGAATCCGTCTGGTGCCGCTTGTTTTGTTTGTCGCGGTAAACAACCTGAGTACGGCGATTATCATTCTTGGGATTGCTGTCTGTATGCTGTTTGTGGCAAGTCCGAAGTACAAAGAGTTTTTTGTGGTTGCCGTGCTGGGGGTGCTGTTTATTTTCGCATTTATCAATATCGCGTCTTACCGGAGTGACCGTGTGGAGGCATGGAAACATCCGGAGACAGCGGGAGATAAGGGATATCAGACCATGCAGGCACTCTATGCAATCGGATCCGGCAAGCTGTTTGGAAAAGGACTCGGACAGAGCCTGCAGAAGCTGGGCAATGTGCCGGAGGCACAGAATGATATGATTTTTTCCATTATCTGTGAGGAACTCGGTCTTTTCGGAGCTGTCTGTGTCATTCTTCTGTTTGTCCTGATGCTCTGGCGGATGATGGTCATTGCCAATAATGCAAAGGATCTGTACGGGGCACTTCTGGTGACGGGCATTATGTCACATATTGCGATTCAGGTAGTTTTAAATATTGCGGTTGTTACCAATACGATTCCGAATACCGGTGTCATTCTGCCGTTTATCAGTTACGGAGGTACCTCGCTTGTATTCCTTATGGCAGAGATGGGGCTTGCGCTGAGCGTGTCGAAGGGCATCCGTCTGGATACGATCGAGTAGGTTTGTCATGATTAAAGAAGAACGAAGAAAAAAGAAAAAAAGAAAAAATATCCTGCAGGGAATACTCGGAATCCTGATAGTGCTTGCGTTGGCAGTCCTGATTATTTTTACTGTTTTTAAAGTAAAAAATGTGGAGGTGGAGGGAAACAAACTCTACGATGCCAAAGTGATTGAAAAAGCAGTATTAAACGATGATTATTCCTGGAATTCCCTGTATGTATTCCTGAAATATAAATTTGTCAATACCAGTGAAGTTCCGTTTGTGGACACGATGGAGATCAGCCTGAAAGATCCGCAGACGCTGCATATCAAAGTGTATGAGAAAGGAATCATGGGATATCTGTATCTCTCCTCGATCAATAAGAATGTCTATTTCGACAAAGACGGGATTGTGACAGAATTGTCTGACCGTGTGATTGAGGATACACCGCAGATCCTTGGGATTGACTGTAAAAAAGTAGTGCAGTATGAAAAGCTGCCGATCGGTTCAAAGCGGCTAAAGCAGCTTCTGACGCTGACGCAGGCTTTAAAACGCAATGACCTGATCCCGGATTCCATTACCTATGGTGTGGAAAATGAGCCGGTTCTGACATACGGGACGGTTAAAGTTTCCATGGGTTCCCTGGAATTTCTGACCCAGAAAGTGGAGCGGCTGGCAAAAATCAAGCCGCAGCTGCAGGGAATGGAAGGAACACTACATTTAGAAAACTGGACAGAAGAAACGACAAATATTGTGTTTGACAAAACGGAAAGTTCGAAAAAAGATAATAAAAAATCATAATTTTCGGTTGATTATTTGTATGAAAAATTATATTATAGTCTATATGGGTACGTATGAAACATTTTTATGTTTCACGGTGCCGCAGGGCTATAGGAAAGAGGAGGAAGAACCATGCTGGAGATTCGGACAACAGAGACAGATACGAGTGCCAAAATTATCGTGATTGGTGTAGGTGGTGCTGGTAATAACGCTGTGAACCGCATGATTGATGAGAATATAGGTGGAGTCGAATTTATCGGAGTAAATACAGATAAGCAGGCGTTGCAGCTTTGCAAGGCTCCTACGTTGATACAGATCGGAGAAAAGCTTACAAAAGGACTTGGTGCAGGAGCACAGCCGGAGATCGGCGAGAAAGCAGCAGAGGAAAGTGCAGAAGAATTATCCGCTGCAGTCAAGGGTGCAGATATGGTATTCGTTACCTGTGGTATGGGTGGCGGTACCGGTACCGGTGCAGCACCGGTCGTTGCAAAGATTGCCAAGGAGCAGGGAATCCTGACCGTTGGAGTTGTGACAAAGCCATTTAAGTTTGAGGCAAAGAAACGTATGATCAATGCCGTATCCGGTATTGAAAAACTCAAAGAGAGCGTGGATACCCTGATCGTTATTCCAAATGATAAACTTTTAGAGATCGTTGACAGACGCACTTCCATGCCGGATGCATTAAAGAAAGCAGACGAAGTATTACAGCAGGCAGTACAGGGAATCACAGATCTGATCAATCTGCCGGCACTTATCAATCTGGATTTTGCCGATGTGCAGACCGTTATGAAGGACAAGGGTATGGCACATATCGGTATCGGTAATGCCAAGGGCGATGAGAAAGCGATTGAGGCAGTGAAACTTGCCGTTGCATCTCCGCTTCTTGAGACAACCATCAATGGTGCAAGCCATGTAATCATCAATATTTCCGGTGATATTTCCCTGATGGATGCAAATGATGCAGCAAGCTATGTACAGGATCTGGCAGGAGAAGATGCAAATATCATCTTTGGTGCAAAGTATGATGAGACCATGACAGATGAAGCTACGATCACTGTAATTGCAACCGGACTGGAGAATCCATCCATGAAGATGAAGCCACAGCAGCAGGCGGGTGGAATCGGTGGCCGTATGGTATATCCGAATACAAACAATGTCCGTCCGACAGGTTCCGTTGGAATTGTCAGCCGTGCAGCTGCTTCTGGAAACAATAGTTTTCCGGGGGTCAATAACAGCAATTATGTCAATACAGGTACCGGTGTGGGAAGCAGACCAGTCAATCAGCCGCAGCCACAGGCACCGACTCCTTCCGCTTCGAACTATTCCGGAATCCAGCGTCCGAAGCCGGTAGAGAGTAATGTAAAGCCGGTAGAAATTAATATTCCGGATTTCCTGAAGAACCCTAGAAGATAAAATCGCACAATATGTCGATAATTTCCAAATAACAACCTCTTGTTTTTGCCAAATTATGAGGAATATTTTTCTTATAATAGGAGCAGAGACAGGAGGTGATTTTTTATATATGTATTCTATATTGATATCTTTCTGAAACAAAACTTTCTGATGAATTTTCTTGTATTATCCCTTACCTGTGTATTTTGCAAAAGTGCAGTCTGTCACCGGAATCTGCGCATGTTAGCTGCGGCGGTTTCCGGCACGGGACTTGAAGCGTTTGGACTGATGGTGCTGCCTTATGCAATTTCCGTTCTGTGTACTGCCATCGGCATCGTGCCGCTTATGGTTTTTCTTGCGTTTGGCAGGGAAAATAAAAAACAGAGGATGGTGAGAATTTTAAGCAGCTGGTTGTCCATTGTATTGTTAAACGGAGTGGCAACTGCAGTTTACAATCTGACGGGACTGGAAAATCTGTATCTGTATACCGCATTGGCAACGGCCGGAATCACTTACGTACTTGTCAAAAATCTTGTGGTGTCGGTGCAGAGGCAAAAGCGACAGATGTCTGTGGTCCTGTATAACAAAACGGTGTCGGTTCCATGTATCGGACTGCTGGATTCCGGCAATCTTTTAACCATGCCATTAAGTGGGAATCCGGTACATATTGCAGATGCAGCCCTGCTGCAGAAGCTTGTCGATGAAAAAACGGTACAAAAGGAGATTGAATACCGTGCACTCGGAAATCCGCATGGAAAATTGCAGGTGTACTGCATGGATGGGATGAAAGTGGAGACGGAGCCGGCAAAATTCTGTGACTGGAAACAGGTATGGGTTGGCTGTGCGGAAAATGGGGTGCTGTGCAATAAACCGTATCAGCTGATTCTGCATGCATCGGTGGCAGACCACTGTGGCTGCACAAAAGATCCATCCCAAATGACAAAAAAACTGAGAAAGGAGAAACGTAATGTTTTCACTGTTTGAACTGGTGTGGAAGAGAATCCGCCTGTTTTTTACGGATGATGAGGTTTTTTACATAGGAGGGGCAGATGTACTGCCGCCACCTTTGGAGAGGGAGCAGGAGAACCGCTGTCTTATCGCTTTAAGCGGGCTGCATGGGGACAGTGAACCCATGACGCGCGAAGACGCAAGAAAGCAGCTGATCGAACACAATCTGCGTCTGGTGGTATATCTGGCACGGAAATTTGAAAATACCGGAATCTGTGTGGAGGATCTGATCTCCATCGGAACGATTGGGCTGATCAAGGGAATCAATACATTTAATCCGGAAAAGAAGATCAAACTGGCGACTTATGCGTCCCGGTGTATCGAAAATGAGATTCTTATGTATCTGCGCAGAAATAATAAAGTGAAGCTGGAGGTATCAATTGATGAGCCGTTGAATGTGGACTGGGATGGAAACGAACTTCTTCTTTCGGATATTCTTGGAACCGATGAAGATATCATTTACCGGGATATGGAGAATGAGGCAGAGATCATGCTTCTCCGCACTGCGGTTAATACGCTGACTCCGCGGGAAAAAGAAATTATCTGTCTGCGCTATGGAATCGGAAGAAAAGACGGCAGGGAAATGACCCAGAAAGAAGTGGCAGACCTGCTTGGAATTTCGCAATCCTATATTTCGAGACTGGAGAAGAAAATTATGGTGCGGCTGAAAAAATCAATTCAAAATAATGTGTAAGTGTGCTATACTAATTACATAAAATTTGCTCTGAAATAGTAAAATTTATATGCAAAATAACAAGGACAGCAGGATGAAAGGGCGTGGTTTTTATGAAGATTGAATTTTTAGGGGCAGACCGTGAGGTTACGGGAAGCTGCCATTATGTGGCATTTGGGGAGACTCATTTTCTGGTGGACTGTGGTATGGAACAGGGGGCGGATCTGTATGTGAATCAGGAGATACCGGTTAACCCGGCAACGATTGATTATGTGTTTGTGACGCATGCCCATATTGATCATTCCGGACTTCTCCCACTTTTGTATAATCACGGGTTCCGGGGAAAGATTTTTGCAACAACGGCAACCTGTGAACTGTGTAATATCATGCTGAAGGATTCGGCACATATTCAGGAATTTGAGGCAGAATGGAAAAACCGCAAGGCGCGGCGTGCAGGAAGGCCGGAAGTGACACCGATGTATAACATGGAGGATGCGCAGGGGGTTTTAGAGCATTTCGTTCCGTGTACATACCATGAAACGGTGCAGATCTGCGAGGGACTGACCATAAGGTTTGTCGATGCGGGGCATCTGCTTGGCTCCTCCTCCATTGAAATATGGGTGACGGAGGATGGCGAGACAAGAAAACTTGTCTTTTCCGGGGATATTGGAAACTACAACCGTCCATTGATCCGTGATCCGGAATATCTTGAGGAAGCGGACTATGTGATCATGGAATCCACTTATGGAAACCGCAATCACAATACACCGCCGGATTATGCGGCAGAACTGGCAAAGGTGATGAATTCCACGTTTACCAAAGGCGGAAATCTGGTCATTCCGGCATTTTCTGTCGGCAGGACGCAGGAAATGCTTTACTATATGCGCCGGATCAAAACCGAGGGGCTGCTGCCGGAGTATCCGGGATTTGAAGTATATATCGACAGTCCGCTTGCCGTGGAGGCAACAAATATTTTTCATAAGAGTGTGGAAGAGTGCTTTGATGAGGAAGCAAGACAGCTGGTACAGTCGGGCATCAACCCGATCCAGTTTCCGGGACTGAAAGTGGCAGTTTCCAGTGAAGAATCCAAGATGATCAATTTCAACCAGAAATCCAAAGTGATTATCTCGGCTTCCGGCATGTGCGAAGCCGGCCGTATCCGGCATCATTTGAAACACAACCTGTGGCGGACGGATTCTACGATTCTGTTTGTCGGTTATCAGGTGCCGGGAACGCTGGGCTATTCTCTGTTAAACGGAGTCAAAAAGGTAAAGCTTTTCGGAGAGGAAATTGAGGTCAGAGCAAGCATCGTAAACCTTCCGGGTATCAGTGGGCATGCGGACAGGGATCATCTGACTGCATGGATTGCAAACTTTAAGAAGCCGCCGAAGAAAGTGTTTATTGTACATGGCGAGGAAACCACCGCGGTAGAGTTTGCGGAACATGTCAAAAACGATGTGGGATTTGATGCTTTAGCTCCATATAGCGGGGATGCGTATGATCTGCTTACCGGAGAACAGATCGCACAGGGAAGCAGACAGCTTGTGGAGAAAAAGACACAGGGTGTTTACCGTGCAAAATCCGGCGCGTTTGACCGCCTGATGATAGCAGGAGAACGTCTCATTGCCGTTATTAAAAAATGTCAGGGCATGGCGAATAAAGATCTTGGAAAGTTTGCGGATCAGATCAATTCGCTCTGCGATAAGTGGGACCGGTAAATTTGAGGGGAAAGCGGGACTTACGTCCCGCTTTTTCCATGTCCGGAACAACCGGATGAAAATGAATAAAAAAACAGCACATGGGAATCCTTTATTATAAATCCAATTATAACGGAGGAATCCCATGTCTACGTACAAAGTTGAAATATGCGGGGTAAATACGGCCCAGCTGCCAATACTGAAAGAAGAAGAAAAAGATGAACTTTTCAAAAAGATAAAAGCCGGCGACAAGGCATCCAGAGAAACCTACATCAAGGGAAATCTCCGGCTGGTATTATCCGTGATCAAACGGTTTAATAATCATAATGAAAATGTGGACGATCTGTTCCAGATTGGCTGTATCGGACTGATGAAGGCAATAGATAATTTTGATACGAGTGTCGGGGTGAAATTTTCCACCTATGCCGTCCCGATGATTATCGGTGAAATCCGCCGGTATCTGCGGGATAACAGCAGTTACCGCATTCCGCGTTCACTGCGTGATATTGCATATAAAGCCATGCAGGCAAAGGAACGGCTGGCAAAAAATGCACAAAAGGAACCGACTCTCGAAGAGATTGCAGCCGAATGTGAGATTCCGGTGGAGGATGTGGTGTATGCCCTGGATGCCATCCAGACGCCCTTAAGTCTGTTTGATCCGGTTTATACGGATGGAGGGGACACCCTGTATGTGATGGATCAGATTTCGGACAAGAAAAACAAAGAAGAGCACTGGGTGGAGGATTTGTCACTTTCCGATGCCCTGTCACATCTGAATGAACGGGATGAGCATATCATCCGTCTGCGTTTTTTTGAGGGAAAGACACAGATTGAAGTCGCGGATGAAATTCATATTTCGCAGGCGCAGGTGTCGCGGCTGGAGAAAAATGCGTTAAAAAGTATGCAGGGGTATCTGCGTACATGATAGCGGCCTGTTGTAAAATGGTTTTGTTATTGCTATAATGTGGAATATACAAAACGGAGAGGAAAAGAAATATCCGGCAGTAGAAAATTGCATTCTTGCTTTTTGCGGTGTACTGTGCTATACTGTCAACCGTTGCAGATTCTGTAAACAGGGGATTGCACGAAAAATTACCGAGTGTTCGAGACCTTCCACTCGTAAAACAAAACTAAAGGAGACAAATGGATATGAGAGACAAAAAGGTAACATTTATTGTTCAGGCTGCTGTGATTGCAGCACTTTATGTAGTGCTGACTTTTGTAGCCAACGCACTGGGACTTGCATCCCACACGATTCAGGTACGCTTTTCCGAAGCACTGTGTATCCTGCCTGTTTTTACGCCGGCAGCGATTCCGGGACTGTGGATTGGCTGTCTGCTTGCGAATCTGCTGACAGGCGCCGTGATCTATGATGTCATTTTCGGAAGCATTGCCACGCTGCTGGCAGCGGTATGTACCTATCTGCTGCGCAATCACAAGATTGCATGCACATTTCCGCCGGTTATTTTTAATATGATTATTGTTCCGTTCGTGCTGGTCTATGCGTACGGTATTCCGGCAGTATATTTCCACGGTGTGAATGTAACCATCCCGTTTAATGCCATGACGGTCGGAATCGGAGAGGTGATTTCAGTATGCGTTCTTGGAAGCATTCTGATGCGTGTACTTGCAAAATACAGAAATGTCATGTTCCGTGCCACCGCACAATAAAAAATTATATCTGATAGAAGGTTCTGGAAGTCCCTGCGAGAGCAGGGGCTTTTTATTTTAAGAAATTCTGTAAATAAGCCAGACAATTTTAAGAAAACCTTAATGTCATTCCAAAATAACGTATGTTATCATAAATGACAGGAAACCGTAAAGAACATTTATGGAAGGAGAAGATTATGAAAATAAGAAAGACAATCTGCAGTCTGCTTCTGGTATGCCTGGCATTTTTAGGCATATTTTGTGGCAGAGCAAATGTATATGCAGATCAGAAACAGGCATTGTCGGCAACGGTGACTCTGCTGAAACAGGAAAAAGACTGTGTCGTACAGGTGGAGGCAAAAAACAGCGGGGCGGATTTTACAGGGAAGGTGCGTCTGGTGTTTTCCGGTACCGACAACTCCAACGGCTGCGCATTTGAACAGCGCCTGACATTGCCGCAGAACGGAAAAAAACAGTATACAATGACCATTCCGTATGCGGATGTCAGCCAGACACGCGGAAACGGAATCGTGGCATTTATCGATGAAAAGGGAAACGTTGTGGCAAAGGAAGCATTTGCCAGTATTTTTGGCAAAGAAAAGCGCGGTATTGGTGTGGGAGTGCTTTCGGATCATTATGATGCGCTTGGCTGGATGAGCATGAGCGGCCAGACCTATTATCTTCACGGAAAAGACCAGAATGTATATCTGACACAGATGGACGCGGATACATTGCAGGCGCAGCTGGATGAACTGTATTTTCTTGTGATTGATTCCTACGATGTGAGTTCACTTGGGAAAGAGAATATCAAGGCAATCGAGAAATGGGTGAAAAACGGTGGATGGCTGCTGATTGGAACCGGAGAGCGCGGCAAAGATACACTGGGTGGTTTTGATTCCTCATTTATGGAGGTCAGCTGCAAAAGCGTCAGCAAAGTGGGAGAAGAAAATGAGGTATCGAAAGAAATGCAGCAACTGGGAAGTTATTCCGGATTTACCGGGATTGATTTTTCACAGATGCCGGTTGCAAAGCTGCAGCGGAACAATACAAATGCAAGCAAAAGCGAAGCTTATCCGGGGTGGGTGTATGCCTGTGGGGATGGTGCCATCGGTGTATGTGCCATTTCTTTTGGCGAAAAACAGATGCAGAAAGTTTCCCCGGATCTGTGTTACGGAATTTATGACCAGGTGGCAGGATATTCCATGAGCTATTCCCAGTATGTCAATGACGAGGAATGGGGATGGAGTGGGGAAAATGCATTCGGTGTCATTGACCACCTCAATACGGCATTGGATTTTTCCTGGCTGAAAGTTCTGATAGTGGTCTATGTGATCGTTGTTGGACCGGTGCTTTATCTTCTGCTTTGCAAGATGAAAAAAAGAGACTGGTACTGGCTGGGGGTACCGGCGCTTGGCATAATTTTTATCGGTGTGGTATTTATCGGCGGGCGGAATTTAAAGCTGCATGAGACACGGGTTTATTCGGTGACCGCACAGCAGGCGGATGGAAAAAGTACCACTGGTATCGCCACCTATTACAATGCGTATCATTCCGGGGTAAAACCGTGGAAGGTACGGCTGAATGATAATTACGCATATGGTGGTACAGGTCTCAGTGAATCTTATAGTATGGCATCTTCCGGCAGGGTATATGAAGACCGTTATCACTATTTGGTGGAATATGACAGGGGGCTGTCCCTTGGGGTAAAACCGCAGAGCAATTTTGAAAATGCCTATTTGTTTGCGGCAGGAACTGCCAAAGGATGTGGAAGTATAGACACCAGTGGTCTGGTGATCACGCAGCAGAAACAGGGGGGAAGCATAACAAACAACACGTCCTATGATTTCCCTTATCTTGTCTGCGTGTCGGATGATACGGTCATGGTATTTTCGGATGTAAAAGCAGGTGAAACCATAACGATAGACGGGAAAAGTAAAAAACCACTGCTGTCCCAGCAGATTTCTTATTTTGATGATGTCTACAGCGTGTTATCGCAAGACAACATGAATGGAAATACATATTCGTATAAGCATAAGGATATGGCAGCCGCACTGTATCTGGGACTGTGCCAGATCCGGCGGCAGAACGATGTGTCGGGTACTGTTGTAGTGGAAGGAGTAACCGCGGACTACGGAAAAACCATAGAGAGCAGGTGCTCGGAAATTTCGTTTGGTTGTCTGTATACGATTGCCGGTCAGGAGGTGTCCAATGCTTCAAATTAGTCATTTGTATAAAAACTACGGAAAATTTCAGGCGGTCAGGGATCTGAACCTGCATGTGCCCAAAGGGGATCTGTTTGGCTTTGTGGGACCAAACGGAGCCGGAAAGACAACAACGATCCGGATGGTATGCGGACTTATGCCGCCGACAGAAGGAACCATTACGATCCATGGCGTGGATGCCCTGCTGCATCCGAAGGAAATCAAAAAGCAGATTGGTTATGTACCGGATTTCTTTGGTGTGTATGACAATTTAAAAGTCAGCGAATATATGGATTTTTACGGTTCCATGTACCGTATGACTTCCAGGGAGATCACCGCGGTATCCAATGATCTGCTGGAACTTGTCAATCTGTCCGACAAAAAAGAGGTTTATGTGGATACGCTTTCCCGCGGAATGAAGCAGCGGCTGTGTGTGGCACGGGCACTCATCCACAATCCTTCCCTTCTGGTGCTGGATGAACCGAATTCCGGTCTGGACCCGCGTGCGCGTGTGGAGATGAAAGAACTTTTGCAGAATCTGCGCAGCATGGGAAAAACCATTGTGATCAGTTCCCATATTTTGTCGGAGCTGGCAGAGATGTGCAACAGCATCGGTATTATGGATCACGGAAAACTCGTAGAAGCAGGAAACATCGAGGATGTCATGGAACATGTTTTCGGTGGAAACCGGATCGTGGTTTCGGTTCACGGGGAGATGGAGCCGGCAGTGCGCATGCTTAAGGAACACCCCCAGATTAAGGTGGAATCGGTGGGAGAAAAGGAAATCCATATCTCGCATGCCATGAAAGAGGAAGAAATCGCGCAGTTGATCGCACAGATGATACAGAATGGAATTATCGTGACAGGATTTTATAAAGAAGAGGGAAATCTCGAATCCCTGTTTATGCAGCTGACAGGAGGGCAGGAAGATGAGAATTAATCCAATGGTAAAAAAAGATATTAAAGTACAGGCGCGCAGTATGCGGATCTGTTGGGAAATATTTGCTTATGAGGCGATTATGGCAGTTGTATTTTTCTTTGCCATGTTTTTGTTTTCCCAGCAGATGACCTATTCGTCAGCAAACATATACAGCAGCATTGTCTGGCTGTATCCGGCACTTGCGGTCACGCAGATTTTTATTCTGGGAGTGGTAGTTCCGGTGCGCACGGCTTCTGCAATTTCGGGAGAGAAAGAGCGGCAGACCTTTGATATTATGATGACAACCAGCATGACCGGATTTTCCGTTATTATGGGAAAGGTGCTCACCGCGATGATCCAGAGCATGTTTTATGTGGTGGCAGGACTTCCGATTGTAGCACTGGCATTTGTCATCGGCGGACTCTCATGGGGCAACCTGTTCTGGTTTCTGGCGGTATCATTACTGGTTTCGTTCGTTTCTGCAAGTATTGGAATTTTGTGTTCCTCCATCTGTAAAAAAACGATCAGTGCCATAATTTTATCGTATGGTATCTATGTTCTGCTGTTTATCGGAAGTTTTCTTCCCTATCTGGTCACCTCGGTTGTCCGCATGTCAGGTGGTGTACCGGAAAAATCCTGCTGGGTGCTTCTGGTCAATCCGGGCATGTATCTGCTTGAATTTTTTACCTGGAGTATGACTGGAACATCCGTGGCGGAAGAACTGATTACAAATTACGGGAAAACACTTTCTGTTTCGGGTGCTGCCGTACATTATGGATGGATGGCCGTTTCCACGCTTTTATTTGTGGCACTGGCATTTGTCTTTCTTCTGATTGCGATGCGGCGGATCAATCCGATGGCAGGATATGGAAGAAAACATGCAGGGGGAAAGCAGCATGGATGAAAAAGCATTTCTGCTGCAGGAAATCCGTTACAGCAAAAGAAAACAGAACGTAAAAAAGTTCCTGCGCTATGAAAGCACAGGAATTGCCGCAGGTGGAACCATCGCCATGGTGCTGGAAGGATGTGCGGTGTTTGTCCCTTTTTATACGGTGCATGTGTGGGCTGTTTTGGCAGTTTTATGTGGTGTGGCTGCTGGAGGCATTTATACGGTAAAGAAGAGATGTACCATGGTACAGGCAGCACAGCAGATCGACCGTTTCGGGTTTCAGGAACGGATCGTGACGGCATATGGGCGTATCGGAAAAGAGGGCAGTATCGACCGGATGCAGCGCAGCGATGCCGTGCATATGTTACAGGAAAACCATACATGGAAAAAGGCGCGTGTTTGTCCGGACCGAAGGAAACTTGTGGCACTTTTTCTTTCCCTTGGGCTGGCTCTTGTTCTTTCGTTTGTGCCGTCCCCCGCGCATAAACAGGTGAAACAGCGGCATGCCATCCGGCAGGAAGCCCGGGAAAAGGAAAAAGAAATCCAAAAAGTGATGGATGCCTTAAAACAGACTGACACCGCTTCCATGACAAAAGAACAAAAGAAAGCCCTGCAGGAACTGATACAGTCACTGGCCTTATCGCAAAAAGAAATGCAGCAGGCAGATACGAAGCAGTCACTGGCATCTGCCGGGCAGAAACTTTCCTACAAGTATGGACAGGCGGCACAGATTTCCGGGGCGGATGCCCTGGCATCGGTACTTAAAAATATCCAGGTGAATACCAATACAGGAAACCAGCTGGCACAGGGGGATGTACAAAGCACTACACAAAACACTACACAAAGCGGTACGCAGCGCGGGGAATCCACGCAGTCTTCGGAAACCAGTTCCCAGGATTCCGGGGATGGGGAAGATTCGGGCAGTGGAAAGGACGGAAGTGGAAGTGGCAATGGAAGTGGAAGCGGAAACGGCAAGGGGACAGGAAGCGGAAACGGAAGTGGAACAGGAAACGGAACAGGCGGTGGACGCGGAACCGGATCCGGAGGGGGAACACATGATTATGTGAGTGTTCCGAATAAACTCGGAAACGACAGCAGTATCACAAAGGACAAGGGGGATTCGAAGAATTCCGATTATTACAAGGCGAAGAATGGTCTGGCATGGAAAGGCGAACACGTGGATTTAGATTCCGTGGTCGGCGATTACACGAAAGAGGCCTACGAAGGCATTGCCAATGGAAAATACCCGGCCGGCATGGAAGATGTCATCCGGAATTATTTTGAAAATCTGAACTGATGGAGAGGAGATCTTATGACAGAATATGAAGTATGCCAGCAGAACACCATGGCATGTGAACAGGAAATTGCAAAGGGAATTATCGGACAAAAAGACGTCATCCGCCAGGTCATGCTGGCACTTCTGGCGGGCGGAAATGTACTCTTAGAAGGTATGCCGGGACTGGGAAAGACCATGCTGGTGCGCACGATCAGCCAGGTGTGTGATCTGAGTTTCCAGAGAATCCAGTTTACCCCGGATCTGATGCCGAGTGACGTGACCGGTACCAACATCATCGTAAAAGAAGAGCAAAAAAGTGCATTCCGGTTTGAAAAAGGACCGATTTTTGCCAATCTGGTGCTGGCGGATGAGATCAACCGTGCCACGCCAAAGACACAGTCAGCTCTCTTAGAGGCCATGCAGGAACACACCGTGACGATCGGAACGACCAGCCATCAGCTGCCGGAGCCGTTTCTGGTGCTTGCCACACAAAATCCGATCGAAAACGAGGGAACTTATCCGCTGCCGGAAGCGCAGCTGGACCGTTTTTTGTTTAAAGTGCTGGTAAAATTTCCGGACCGGCAGGAATTGCGGGAAATCGTGGAACTGACGGAGGGAAACCATCCGCCAAAGATCGCAAAGGTCATGGACCGGGAAAGCCTGCTTGCAGCGCGCGCATGCGTTGCACAGATTCCGATTGCGGATGCCGTCATGGATTATATTCTGGATCTGGTTATGGCAACTCATGCAGACAATCCGTATATCCGGGAGGGGGCAAGCCCGCGTGCGGCACAGGCACTGATCCGCACGGCCAGGGCACGCGCGTTTATGGAAAACCGCCTGAATGTCTCGTTTGAGGACGTCAAATGTGTCGCACTTCCGGTATTGCGGCACAGGATTCTGCTCAGTTTCGATGCAGTATCGGAGGGGATTACGGAAGATGCGGTGATTGGGCAGATCTTAACAGAAAAGGAACAGGGACTGTATGCTTGATGCGGGAATTTATGAACAGCTGTCGCGGCTTGTGATCGCGATGAAACAGAAAAGCAGCCAGAATATGGCAGGAAACCGCAGATCCGTACAGAAAGGGACTTCTGCGGAATTTTCCGATTTCCGGGAGTATATGCCGGGAGATGATCTGCGCAGGCTGGACTGGAATGTCTATGCCCGGTCGGAGCGCATGTATATCCGGGAATATTTCGAAGAAAAGGAAGCAGTGGTATCGGTTATTTTAGATACCAGTGCATCAATGCACTATGGAAAAAAGAGCAAGGCAGAACTGGCACAGGATCTGTGCGCGGTGATTGCATTTCTGACTTTGCACCATATGGACCGGCTGGTGCTGTATGACAGCAGCCAGATGGGAACTCCGCTTATGGTTTCCGGGGGAAAGAATGCACTGCCAAAAGTACTTGGATGGCTGCAGGCACGTACATTTTCGGGGACAGAGACGGATTCTTTTTCCGCCGTGCGCCAGATGCAGAGGCGTGGGGCGGGAGTTACCGTGATCGTCAGTGATTTCCTGACCGAAGCAGCGACAGATCCCACGCAGGATCGTCTGGAAAAAACGATGCAGTATCTGGACTTTACGAAACAAAGACCCGTGTTGCTTCAGACACTGTGTGCGGAAGAACTGCGTGTGACAATGGACGGTACGCGCAATCTGATAGATATGGAGTCAAAAGAAAAACTGCGCGTGACGATGCGTGCGGATGTGATTGCGCGCTATGGACAGGAACTGCAAAAGCTTTCTGTGCGGCTGAAAAAAAGTGCATCGGCTGCCGGAGGCACCTATATACTCTGTGATTCCGAAAAAGAGAGACGTGCGCTTATTTTAGAAGATTTAAGACCTTTGTTTGTCTGAGAAAAATTTGAGGATGGATTATGATATTTGAGAGTTTGTGGCCACTGGCATTTTTGCTGGCGGTTCCGGTTGTTGTGATTTTATATCTGCTTGTGCCAAAGGGGACAGACACACCAGTGTCTTCGAACCTGTTGTGGAAGAAGCTTTTTTATAATGAACAGTCTAAAACGTTCTGGGAAAAGTTTTTGCACAATCTGCTGATGTATCTGCAGATCGTGATCCTTTTGCTGCTTATTCTGGCACTGATGGCACCGTTTATACAGCGTAAGGGTACAGGCAGTACGGACGTGGTGTATCTGATTGACACCAGCGGAAGCATGAAGCATCTCACCAAAGGGGGCAATACCCGCTTAGGGGAAGCCGTAAGTGAGATCAAAGAGCAGATTGCCGCTTCGGATGGGGCAAAAATATCCATTGTTACCTGTGACGGCACGGGAACCAATCTGCTTGCCGTCCATACTTCCGAAAAAAAAGCACTGTATCGGACGCTGGCAGACATCAAGGGCACGGACACAGCCGGATCGCTTTCCGATGCACTGGCAACCGTACAGACGGTGCAGAAAAAAGACAAAAAGAATGATCTGGCAGATGTCATCGTCTATACCGACGGCATAGGGGCAAAACAGACGAAAAATCTCAAAAGTCAGCTTCAGGCAACCATCCGCGTGGTGGGAAGTCCCGTTTCTAACGTGGCGAATACGTTTCTGTCCTGCACCAAAGACAGCCGTGGGAACACGTATACGGTTGCATCAGGCGTGACAAATTACAGCGATCATGCGGCAAATATGGAGATTACGCTGTATGAGGGAAAGAAAATTCTTGAAGTGCGTACACTTTCCCTTGCCGCAGACGAGACATATACCTGCCTGTTTAAACAGGTGAACTGGGGAAACCAGCCGCTGCACACCGAACTTTCCGCAGTGACATTTGCCGGCAGCAGCCAGAAGGATTCCTTACATGAGGATAACTGTGCCTATGCACTCAAAGACCGGGTTTCCACGAGCAAAGCCACACTGATCGGGGAAGGAAATACCTATATCGAAAAAGCGTATCTTGCCGTGACCGGAGAGAATCTTTCCAAGGCAAAAACAACGGATGCACTTGACCGTGACGATCCGGGGGTCTGTATTTTTGATGCGGATACGGCAGTGCAGGAATCTAATCAGCAGAAGGCGCAGATGATTTTTGCCAAAGAGGGAAAGAACGAGGAAAAAAATGTCAGCCTGTCCGCCGGCGATACCGAACTGACTTCCGGAATCCGGGACTTTGCGCTCGGGGTAAATCAGACGTATGTGTATGATCTGCCGGTCTGGGCCACGGGCTTTCTGTGGAACGGAAAGCAGTGCGCCGCATACTATGGGGAGCATGACGGAATCCGGGAGGTCGTACTTGGATTTGACTTGCGGGAATCGGATTTTGCCCTGCAGCCGGAGTTTCCGGTATTTATGAACCATGCGCTGCACTATCTTGAGGATAGTTCCCTTCTTTCCCAAAACGTCTATGATGCCGGAGATACCGTGCAGTTTCATGCATTAAACGGTGTGGACGTGCAGCAGATTGCGGCACCTACCGATCAGGCAGGACTGTTTACCGTAAAAGCGGGCGACAGAAAGGAATCCTATATTGTAAAATTTGCATGCAGCAGTCAGTCGGATGGACGGATTACGGCAGGCGATTCCGGCAGCCGCAACACGATGCAGCGGCAGCTTGTGCGAAAGCAGATGCGCAATGTCATCCTTATCCTTGTGCTTCTTCTTATGATACTGGAGTGGATCTGTTATGTCCGGCAGATGCGTTACCGTGGGCGGTTTTATCTTGCGGTGCGTCTGGTGGGGCTTGCCCTTTTGGTGCTGGCTGTCAGTGGAATTTCGGTGCCGCTTTCCCACGCGAAAGATACAACCGTTTTTCTGGTTGATCTGTCGGAGAGCAATGCCGCAAATCTCACGCAGATGGAGCAGTATATGAGCCGGCAGGTCAAAGACATGCCAAAGAACAATCAGTATGCCATTGTAACGTTTGGAGCCAATGCGGTTGTGGAACAGTTTCTGACCAGTGAGAAACACAGTTTTCAGATTCTCTCGGCACCGGAGGCGGATGCAACCAACCTTGAGGAAGCCGTTTCCACAGGACTTTCCATGATCCCGGACAATGCGGCAGGACGGCTTGTGGTGCTTACGGATGGAAAGCAGACAAAGGGAAACATCGAGCATACGGCATCGGCACTGACGGCAAAAAACGTGCAGCTGTATTCGGTTCTCTATGAAGATACAAAGCAGGGGAGCGATGCCTATATCGAAAACGTGGAAATGCCGGAGTATCTTTATCCGGGTGATTCCTATTCCATGACGGTAACTGTGGAAAGCAACTATGAGACCGATGCGAAGCTGCAGCTTTTGCAGGGAACGGAGATGGTCAGTCAGACAGGCGTGCATTTAAACAAAGGCAGCAACCGTTTTGTTTTGAAACAGAAGGTAGTCGGTACCGATGCGCAGCAGTATACCGTGCGCGTGAAGGCACCGAAGGACACCTGTGAAAAAAACAATGATTATGGTACGTATGCAACGGTGGATTCCCTGCCAAAGATTCTGCTTGTATCCGGAATGGGAGAGGACAGCACACCGTTTTTAGGACTTTTGGATGCTGCCGGATGCAATTACCGGCAGGTATCCGCAGTCAGTGCACCGGATACTTTAAAAGAGATGCTGCAGTACAAGAGCATCATTCTGGAAAATGTGTACCGGACAGATCTGCCGGAGGGCTTTCTAAAAAATCTGAAAACTTATGTGAAAGACTACGGATGCGGTCTGGTGGCATGCGGCGGCGAGGACAGTTTTGCACTGGGCGGATATCAGGATACGGAACTGGAGAAACTTCTTCCGGTCGATATGCAGCTGCGTGGGGTGAATGAGAAACAGAATCTGGCAATGGTCATGGTGATTGATCATTCGGGCAGTATGTCGGAACAGACCGAAGGAGGCACCAATCTGGATCTGGCGATCGCGGCTGCCAAAGCGGCTGTGGATCAGCTGGATACGAAAGATGAAGTCGGTGTGGTAACCTTTGATGATGGTTACACCTGGCAGGTGCCGCTGGAAAAAGTGAAGGATAAAGACAAGATCCATCAAAGCATCGAGACGATCAGCGAAGGCGGTGGAACGACCATCAAACCGGCCGTGCGTGCGGCACTAAATGAAATCAAGAAGAGCAAGGCGCAGCTAAAGCATATTGTGCTTCTGACGGATGGACAGGGGGAAACCGAAAATTTTGAAGATATCATCAAGGACTGCAAGGATGCCGATGTAACTCTTTCCACGGTAGCGGTTGGAGAGTCGTCTGACAGACAGCTTCTGGAACGACTGGCAACGCAGTGTAACGGCCGCTATTATTATTCCGATATCTCAACCGATATCCCGAAAATCTTTGCACAGGAAGTATTTTTAAATGGAGATACGTATTTGCAGAACGGACAGTTTTCACTGAAAGGAAACAGCAGCAATGCCATCACGAAAAATCTCTTTGCCGATGGCTGGCCGCAGATCAAAGGGTACGTGAGTGCCTCTCCGAAAACCGGAGCCAATGTGCTGCTGGCATCTGCCGAAAAGGATGACCCGATTTTGTCTGTCATGCAGTATGGACTGGGGCATACGGTTGCGTGGAATACCGATGTGACAAACCGCTGGACTGCCGGGCTGGCACAGCAGAATGATTACGTGCAGCTGTGGAAGCGGATCATCGATTACAGTGCGGGAAATACAGCACTCGGCGAAGACCGTGTGGATGTAACTACCGTAAACGGAACAACAAAAGTTACCTATTATGCCAAAGACTACGCAGAGCAGACACAGGTGGAGGCTGTGTACACGGATCCAGATGGAAAAACGCATCAGGCGAAACTGACCGCAAGTGCGCCGGGAACTTATGAGGCACAGCTGGATACGACAGTCTCCGGTGTCTACAATCTGAGCGTGCAGCGGAAAAACGGCAAAAAAATCGAAAATGCCCTGACCACCGCAGCCGTGGTACAGTATTCGCAGGAGTACAAATTTGCGCTGACAAACGACAGCTTTTGTGCGTTCATCAAACAGTATGGAAAGATGCTTTCCCCAAAGAAGAATGTATGGAAGAAGTTAAAAGCTTCCGGGCGGGCACGGGTTTGTCTGACCAATCCGCTTTTAATCCTTTTGCTTTTCGTATTTCTGGCAGATATCGCCATGCGGCGGTTTGCCTATGTTCCACCAATGCCACACTGGACGAGACCGGCAAAAAAAGCTATAATGACAAAAGAAAAAACAGCAGAAGACGGGCAGCCGGAGCCGGAAGCAGAAAAACCAAAGGAAAAGACAAAGAAAGCAAAACCGGAGGAAACGGCTTCCCAGGCACTCGATACTTCTGCGCTGTTAAAGAAAAAAGAAAAGCGGAACCATTCCGTTTAAAAGAAAACAGGAGTCATTATGCAATCAGACAGCAATTTACGAGAAACGTTACGGAGTATCGATCATAAAAGTTATCCGGCATACAAATCCCTGCGGGGAAGTTACCGGTTTGCAGACTATGTGTTATCCATCGATCATGTGCAGGGAGATCCTTTTGCGGCACCTTCCCATGTGCGCGTGACCGTGGATGCAAAGGCAGCGGCATTTCCGGAATATGCCATGAAAAATACACGGACGCGCACAGCACTGGCAGATGAACTGCTGCGCACGTTTGCCGCACAGATCAACCACTTTACATTTAAGGCGAAGGGATCGGGCAAGAGCGGCCTGATCTCGGTAACCCACTGCGGACAGGAGATTCTGACCCGGACAGCCTGTGAAGTGAACGAAAAAGAAATCACCGCGCGTTTTGCGGTAGGATTTCCGGCAAACGGACGGACGATCAATGCCAGGGAACTGGAGAAAATTCTGTTTACCTATCTGCCGGAATGTGTAAAGCATTCATTTTATTATAAGAATCTTGATGCCCGCAGAATCCGGGATGCCGTGGAACTGGCAGAAGACCAGCAGGCAGTCCGTGACCAGCTGAAAGAACAGGGGCTGGTTGCTTTTGTTGCCGATGATGCGGTACTGCCGCGGGAGAGTGGGATTTCCTCCCGGCCGATGAAACAGTCCGTAGCCTTTACCTCTCCGGAATCCCTTAGGGTGACGATGCAGCTTCCGCACAGGGGTGTGGTCACCGGTATGGGAATCCCGAAAGGAATCACACTGATCGTCGGTGGCGGCTATCATGGAAAATCTACACTTCTGACTGCACTCGAACTGGGCGTTTATAACCATATCGCAGGGGATGGCAGAGAGTTTGTGATCACGGATGAGACCGCCTTAAAACTTCGTTCGGAGGATGGCCGGTTTATCAAAGATGTCGATATTTCCATGTTTATCAATGATCTGCCAAACGGAAAAGATACGCACGATTTTTCTACCGCAGATGCCAGCGGAAGCACTTCGCAGGCTGCCGGGATTGTGGAAGGCATGGAGGCGGGAAGCCGTTTGTTTCTACTGGATGAAGATACATCCGCGACAAATTTTATGGTGCGGGATGCCTTTATGCAGAAAGTGGTCAGCCCGGACAAGGAGCCGATTACGCCGTTTCTTTCCCGTGCGCGGGAACTATACGAGCAGGCAGGAATTTCTACGATTTTAGTAGCGGGCAGTTCTGGTGCTTTTTTCCATATTGCGGATACCGTGATCCAGATGGACCGCTACAAGCCGGTTGACATCACAAAAAAGGCGAAGGCATTGTGCAAAGAATTTCCGATTTCAGAAGAAAAGCCACATCCGTTCGCCCTGCCACACAGTCACCGGATCATGGAAAAAGATAAAAACGGTGCCACAAAACGCAGGGATTACCGGAGCGGAGCCGTGCGCAAAAATGAGCCGGAGCGGTTAAAATTAAAAACCATGGGAACGGATGGATTTGCCATTGGAAAGCAGACCGTGGATCTGCGGTATTTAGAACAGCTGATCGACAGCGAACAGACTGCGTGCCTTGGCATGCTCTTAAAATATGCGGTCGAACACCTGGTGGACGGCAAACGGACAATTGCCGAAGTCGTTGTACAGTTACAGAAAGAACTCGAAACGTCCGGCATGCGTTTTCTGGCAGAAAACGGTATCGTTTCCGGCGGTTATGCCATGCCGCGGGTGCAGGAGATGTATTCCTGTTTTAACCGTTATCGTGTATAGAAAAAGGGAAGCACAGGAGAGACTATGAAAAGAATATTAGTTGTCGTTGACATGCAAAACGATTTTACGACCGGACCGCTGGGCAATGCAGAGTGTGCAGCAGTCATTCCGAAGGTCGCGGAAGTGATAAAAACAGGCGTGTATGACAGAATCATTTTCACCCAAGACACGCACCAGAGTAATTATCTGGATACGCAGGAAGGAAAGCGGCTGCCCGTCGTGCACTGCATCGAAGGAACCGAAGGCTGGGAGATTGCGCCTGTGATCCGTAAGGCAGCATCCTTTTATTCCCAAGAACAGATCGAGACGATCTGTAAGCCGGCATTTGGCAGTGTGCAGCTTGGCGAGTGCTTAAAGCAGTACTGCGGTGATGCAGGGGCACAGATTGATTTCTGTGGCGTGTGCACGGGTATCTGTGTCATCAGCAATGTCATGATTGCCAAAGCCTTTGTTCCGGAAGCGCGCGTGTGCGTGATTGAAAAAGCATGCGCCTGCGTAACACCGGAGTCGCACCGCACGGCGATCGAAGCGATGAAAACCTGTCAGGTGGATATACAGTAATTGCATCTTATTTAAGTAAGAAGAAAAGAGAAGAATTATGAAGTTAAATCAGATCATCACCAGTCTGCTGGAAACAGACATGTACAAATTCAGTATGGGAGAGGCCATCTATCACCAGTTCTCCGACTATAAAACCACATGGACATTCAAGTGCCGCAATACCGATGTGCACTTTACGGCAGAGATGGTGCAGGAGATCAAAGAGCAGATTAAGGCGTACTGCAGTCTACGTTTTACAGAGGAAGAGCTGGAATATCTGAACCGCATTACATGGATCAAGGGAAGCTATATTGATTTCCTGCGCCTGTGGCAGCCGCGCTATGAGGATTTTAAGATTTCGGATGAGGCGGAATGCGGACTTTCCATCGAGACATTCGGTACCTGGCTGAATACGTCCCTGTATGAGATCCCGACACTGGCGATTGTCAACGAAGTGTATTTCCGTATGGCGTACGATTATGACAGGCTTTATGCCAGTTTCCGGGAACGTCTGGAACGGAAGATCAAAGATGCCAGCGGCAGATACGAGATCGGTTCGTTCAGTGAATTCGGACTGCGCCGCCGTCTTTCCGCAGAGGCACAGGAGCTTGCTGTCCGCAAGATGAAAGAAGCAGAATTTCACGGGTCAGAATTTGTCGGAACGTCCAACGTCTATCTGGCAAAAAAATACAATCTGACACCGGTCGGAACCATGGCACATGAGTGGATCATGTGTGTCGGACAGGGAAATCACAAACATAACCCGGCATACTCCAACTGGTATGCGCTTGATGCCTGGGTACGCGAGTATGGCGTGTTAAACGGTATTGCACTGACCGATGCGATTACGACCGACTGTTTCCTGCGGGATTTCCAGCTGACCTATGCAACGTTGTTCTCCGGCGTGCGTCATGACAGCGGAGATCCGGTGGAGTGGGGCGAAAAAATGATCGCACACTACCGGAAACTGGGGATCAATCCGGCAGGCAAGACTTTATTGTTCAGTGATTCTCTTGATTTTGCACGGGCACACGAACTGTATGAACATTTCCGGAACCGCACAAAGGTGGCTTTTGGAATCGGCACCTATATCTCGAATGATACGGATGTACCGGCACTGAATATCGTCATGAAAACCACGCTGTGCAACGGTATGGATGTCGCGAAGATTTCCGATACTCCGGGCAAGGGAATGTGCAAGAACCCGGATTATGTGCACTATCTCAAACGATGCATCGACTGGCGTATGAATCATGACAGATAAAAATTCTGATTTACAGACAAAGGAAGAAGGAACAGACCTATGAATTATACAGAGTGTATCGAACAGGCGAGAGGCCGTATCGGATCTTACTGTAAGGCGTGCTGGGAATGTAACGGCAGAGCCTGTAAAAACCAGATGCCGGGGCCGGGAGCCAAAGGCATCGGAGATACCGCCATCCGCAACTATGACAAATGGAAAGAAATCCGCGTCCAGATGGACACGCTGGTCGAAAACCGTCCATGTGATACGACACTGGAACTGTTTGGCAGAACGTTTCAGTATCCGTTTTTTGCAGGTCCGGTAGGTGCCGTGCAGCTGCACTACGGAGACTGCCTGAATGATATTTCCTACAACGATATTCTCGTTTCCGCCTGTGCAGCATCCGGCATCGCTGCTTTTACCGGAGACGGAACCGACAGCAATGTCATGGTCGCAGCGACAAAAGCAATCAAAAATGCCGGCGGACTGGGAATTCCGACTGTAAAGCCGTGGAACATCGAAGTGATCCGGGAGAAAATGGCGATGGTAAAGGATTCCGGTGCCTTTGCCGTGGCAATGGATATCGATGCGGCAGGACTGCCGTTTTTAAAGAATCTGACCCCACCGGCCGGAAGCAAATCGGTGGAGGATCTGCGTGAAGTGAAACAGGCGGCAGGGCTGCCGTTTATCGTCAAAGGAATCATGACCGTCAAGGGTGCCATGAAGGCAAAAGAAGCCGGGGCAGATGCAATCGTTGTGTCAAACCACGGCGGGCGTGTTCTGGATCAGTGTCCTGCCACCGCAGAGGTGCTCGAAGAGATCGCAAATGCAGTCGATGGCTCCATGAAGATTTTTGTCGATGGAGGCATCCGTTCCGGTGTGGATGTGTTTAAGGCACTGGCATTGGGAGCCGATGCGGTGATCATTGCCCGTCCGTTTGTGACTGCCGTGTATGGCGGAGCGCAGGAAGGCGTCGAGGCTTATGTCAATAAGATCGGAAGTGAGTTGAAAGATACGATGGCAATGTGCGGTGTGGCTTCGCTGAAGGAGATCACACGGGATTGTGTCAGAGTGTGAGAATTACATATTGGGAAAGGATGAAACGCTTGTGTTCGTGGCGGGTGCCATGGATATGGGCGTTTTTTTTGTTGAAATGAGAAAATGGATGGATTTTGTTATATTTTTTGCTGAAAAAGGTTGGTTGATGTAAAAATGTGATATAATAGAAAATAAAAATAAGGAATTTGGGAAGAAATATAGGAAAGTGTACGGTTTATGGGACGGAAAAAAGCGTATTCTATTGGAAATCTAGGTAATCAGAAAGAAACAAATAACCTTGATAATTCTTGATTACAGGAGGTATGGCAATGAAAAATTGGATGGATTTAAATGGTGATGGCAAAATAGATGGTGCGGAAATGATGTTTGCAGGAGAAATGCTTTGCACCAGCAGGGAAGAACATGAAGCATTATTTGGAGATGCCGGAGACTTCGAGGATGACGCAAAGGATGATTTTGAGATTGATGCAATGGCAGCAGGACTTGATGTTGATGAATTAGAACTTATGGATCCTGATGACAGGGCAGAGGCATTGGAAGAAGCAGGGTTAGACCCGGATGATTATGATTTTGACTGAGTTTTTTGCAAGGGAGGCTGATTTGTATGAGAAAGAATTCATTTGGACAGGGACTGGCAATATTTTTTGTGATAATAGGTGTTCTGTTTGTAATAGGTTCAATAGGTGAAGCAAGTGAGCCTAAGTGCATTAAGGCAGGATGTGATAATAAGCAGGCAAGTGGAAGTAGTTATTGTTATCTGCATAAACCATATACTGGAAGCAGTACATCACATAGCAGTTCATCATATAGCAATAAATCATCCGGCAGTACTTCTAAGAGTAGTACAAGTAGCTCCGGTTCAAGCAGTAGTTACAATAATAAATCAAATTCAACAAATAATTCATCATATAGTAGCGGCACAAAGAAAAGCACAACGACAAAGAAGAGTACATATGACTCTTATGATGATGGCTATGATGATATCTATATGGATGGCGATTATGACTATGATAGATATGACAGAGACAGCGATTATGTTGATGGTGTAGATGATGCAATGGATGAGTACGGAGAAGACTGGTAAAGCTGATAAAGTTTTGCGGAAAGGAGACCATTATGGAAGAACTTTATTTCATAATAGCAGGTTGCAGCCATTATTTTGGTAGTGATTTTATGGAAAAAGGAATGAAAGTCAAACTTGAAAAAGAGCCGGATAATGAGTACGACAAAGAAGCAATACAGGTAAAGATAAAAGGACTTGGAAAGATAGGATATGTGGCTAACAGTCCTTTTATTGTTAAAGGTGAGTCTATGGGTGCTGGCAGGCTGTATGACAAGATTGGAGATAAGGCTAAAGGAAAGGTAGTATTTGTAGTTGATGGTGGGGTTGTGTGCAGGATAATTAACACAGGCAAAGAGCAAAATCTGGTGATAGAGAAAGAACAAAATAGTGATTGAGTCGTAAGGTAATAGGTTGGTTAGGATAGGGTTAGGGTTAGGATAGCCAACCTATTGTTATAAAATTTGAAATATAGAAATTTATAATAATAAAATCAATCTTTATATATCTAAAGATTCTACTGGCGGAATTAGTGTAAACATGATATAATGTAGATCAAGTATATTATCTGCAATTAAGATGAAAGGTGTTAATTATGGCAGTATCATATAATGGTCTATGGAAAATTTTAATTGATAAAAAACTACAAAAAAAAGATCTTACGGAGCAGTTAAATATTAGTTCTACAACGGTCGCAAAGATGGGAAAGGGCGAAAAGGTGTCTATGGATGTCTTGGAACGAATTTGTAGATACTTGAATTGTGATTTAGGAGATATTGCAAGTTTTGAGATAGAGGAGAATGACGATGGTTGTAAATAAGCATGGCAGTTTTTATATGAGAAGTGGATGGGGAACAAAAATCATTCAGGCAGTAGAGCAAGATGCCATGATTTTTACTCCTAGTAGTGAACAAGAGGCAATTGATAATATTGGATTAGGTCGAGTAATGATAAAAGCTCTTAGATATTGGTCTGATGCTATGGGGTTAACTCACGAGGAAAAGGAACAGGGAGGCATACGTTTGGTACCAGAGCCTATCTATTATAGCATATTAAATCACGACTTGTATTTTCAAAGATTGGGTTCATTACTTCTATTACATAGAAACTTGGCATTGAATGAAGAAAATGCTACTGCGTGGTATTGGTTGTTTAATGAATGGAAACAAAATGTATTTACAAAGGATGCATTTGTAGATGGATTCCATTCATTCCTGTCAGTAAATGGAATGAAAGTGAAAAAGACTGCAGTAGATAAAGAATTTAATTGCTTAAAAAACACATATATTGGTGAAGGAAAATTCGACAAAAACAGCATAATGGATGAAGATACATATCCGTTCTTGGCACCTTTACAGATTTTAAAAGAGACTGGTAAAAATACATATGAGAAAAGAAGTCTTACAGGTAAGGAAGTGCCATTGGAAATACTTATATATTCAATAGCAATGGATAATATAGATGAGAGTTCTAGTGGAAGACAGATAAACATTGATAAATTAATGGAAGAAAAAAGGCAGATTGGTAAGTATTTTGGAATGAAATATTCTAAACTGTTGGAGTTGCTTGTTGAGGCGGAAAATAAAAAATATATAAACCTTAATAACAACTTTGGAAATAGATTCATTGAATTTAATGGTTATGATTACGCTGGTTTGGTAGAACAATATTATGTTGATAAGGAACGATAAATAATGAATTATACAAATTTAGTTAAAAAAAAGAAACAATATAAGTATTCTGCTAATATTTGTTTTGATATGAAAGATGAGGAAAAGTTGGCAGGATTTATTCCTAATATCACTACAACAGAAATACTCAGAGAATATTTGCTAGGCATTATCAATGGAAATGCAGATGTTCATTCAAGAATATTATATGGTTCATATGGAACAGGAAAATCTCATTTACTGACAGTATTTAGTGATTTGTTAGGACATATAAATACTAATGGAAAAGGCATCGTTGAGTTTTTAAGTGCAATATCAAAATATGATAAGGAACTTACATCAGAAATAAAAAAGTATGTAAAAGAAGAGAAACCATATCTTGTGGTGCCAATTTATGCTAATTTTGGAGATTTCGATAAATGTATAACTTATTCGCTTAAGAAAGAATTAGAAAGAAATAAAATTGATATTTGTTTCAAAAGTTATTTTGATGATGCGTTGAAATTGATAAATAAATGGAATTGTGGACAGGAATCGAATAAGAGACTCAGAGAAATATATAAGAATCATAAAATAAGTGAATCAGAATTGATAAATGGATTACAGAATTATGATTCTAAATCGGAAAAAGACTTTAATGTAGTATTTAGAGCAATGACATATGGAGCAGAGTTTGTTAGTGAAGCAGGTAATATGATTGATAATATTACTCTTGCTAATTCAACTATTGCAGACAATTACAGAGGAATAATATTTGTATTTGATGAATTTGGCAGATATATAGAGGACATAGGAGAAAATATAAAAGTAAAAGATGTACAGGACTTAGCAGAGTTTTGTGATCATTCGGATTTTGATGATTATCTTATACTAGTGTCTCATAAGCAATTATCACTTTATACAGATAAGATGAAAAAATCTATAAGTGATGAGTGGAAAAAAATTGAAGGAAGGTTTAAATCAACTTCAATAAATATTAAATATGATCAGTGTTTATCATTAATTCCTCATATTATACCGAAAACCAAGGAATGGAATAGTTTTAAACGTAAATACCAAGAAAAATTGAATGAATTGTATACGCAGGCATATGACTTTAAAGGATTCTTGTTACCGCCTGAGAATGAAGGTATAAACCCATTTGAAGGCGGATATCCATTACATCCGATTACATTATATGCTTTAGATAGATTATCTAAGCGTGTGGCTCAAAATGAAAGGACTTTCTTTACATATTTGGCAAGCGACGAAGATTATTCATTATTTTCGCAGCTTGAAAAATTGAATTTGGAAGAATTTCATTTTGTTGGTCTTGATTCAATATATGATTACTTTGAAGAAAATATATGTTCATATCGGGGTGGCGAAGCAAGAGAAGTATATAAGAAATATCAAGTGGCAGTAAATAAGCTTGGGAGTACTACAGATAAAAATACTGAAATAAAAATCTTAAAAGCGATGGCAGTCATTTACATAATAAATGATTTAGGAACATTAACTCCAGATATAGAAACATTGATAAATGTAATAGATGCAGATAAAAACTTGATAAAAGAGTCTATTGAAAAATTGGAAAAAACAAAAATTATAAAATTCATGCGTCAGTATGGATATTATGATTTTTTGGATAGTAGTATTTATGATTTCGACTCTATGATAGACGAGAGGTTGGCATTTGTTACAGATGAGACAGCAATATCTATTTTAAATGAAGAATTTTCAGATTTTGTGATTTATCCATATGATTATAATTGGCATTATCATATGAATCGTATTTTTTTGCCAATATTTGCGCTAAAGCCAGATTTAACAAAAAAGGCATTAATGCGTTTCCTTCCGAAGTATTATGATGGAATGATAGCATTTGTTTTAGATAAGAAGTTTGAAATTGCAGAGTATTTGAGTAATGAAAATATGCCTGATCGAGCTATTTTAGTTATTAATCAGAAAGAGGATGAAATTTTATATGAAGTCAAACGATACGTTGCTATAAAATACTATTATTCAATAAGAGATGAGTTGAAGAAAGATGATCCAACAGTAGAAAAAGAATTAGAATTATATTTGAATGAGCAAAAAAGTGTTCTCCATGAGATTATTGCAAGTTGGAGAAATATTGAATCAGATAGTATTGCGGTTGTGTCAAAGGGACAAGAATATATTGCGAGAAGTGATAAAGATGTTGCTGAGATTGCATCCACGATTATGATGAATAGCTATCCACGAGCAATAATTGTTAATAATGATTTAATTAATAAAAATACTGTATCAGGGGCGATTAGGCTAGCTCGAACAAAAGCTCTTTCATATATTATGAATAACAAAGATAATATGCTTAAGGAGTGTAGTTTGTTGTCTCCAGAACACTCAATTATTCGATCTGTTTTGTCTAAGAATGGCTTATATGACGGAGAAAAAAATATAGGGGTATTAAATATTCTTCCTAGTGGAGAAACTTCTGGATATTTTGTGTCTCAAGAGATTAGCAAATACATCACAAAATGTTTGAAAGGGCAAACAGGTATTAAAGAATTATATGATGTACTCAAAAAACCGCCTTATGGATTAAGAGATGGATATATTTCAATTTTACTTGCGTATGAGCTTAGGCAGTATGACAATATATCTATTTATTTTCATGGCTCTGAGCACGATTATTGTGAAGAAGAACTGTTAAAAGCGTTGGAAAGTTCTGAAGACTATAGCTTATACATTTGTAACTGGTCCGAAGCAGAAACTGTATATATAGATAGCTTAGAAAAGATTTTTTCGCATTATGTAGATAAAAATGCAAGAAACAGACTAAAAGAATTGTATGAAGCAATGAATAAACATTTTGTAGCGATTTCTAAGGCGGCTAGAACAACAAACAAATATGTGTCAGAGAAAGCAAAGCAATATAGGGAAATTATGAGCATATCACATAAGGATTATAATAAGTTTTTCTTTGAGACTTTGTTACAATTGGATGATGATTTATCAGAACTTTCAATGATCATACAAAAAATTGTTTTGGAACTTGAGAGCGTGACAGAACTTCAAATTCAAACTATTGAAAAGGCAGTGAGAACGGTTTTAGAGATTGAATCAGATATTTCAATTACAGCTGAGTTAAATAGGTTATATGAATCAGAATGGAAAGAAAAACGATTTAAGTCCTTTGATTATCAGACAAGCATGATGTTAGATTATTTAGCAAATATGAATTTGTCAACAAGTGATGAAGAAATTGTTCAAGAGATAGGCAGAGTAGTTACAGGATTTGAGATAGAGTATTGGAATGATTCAAAAATAGAGGATTTTTATGAAGCTTTCTCAAAAATGGTAAAACAATTGAATGATTATCAGGTACAAGATAGTGTTGGTGCTGATGAAATTAAGGTTACAATTAGTACAGGAAATGATGAGGAAAAGATTACTCAGTTCAACAAAGGTGAATTATCAGGAAATAGTCAGCTTATGTTTAATAAGATTAAGTCGACTATTGATAATTTTGGAGAATCATTAAGTTATGATGAGAAAATGCAAGTATTAGCAAAAATCTTTTCTGAAATAATGTAGATTGGAGGATTATAATGATCTACTGGTGTGAAAAGTGTAGCGAACCGGTATTCGATAAGAAGTTGCACAAATTAACATGCAAAGGAAAATTGAAAAAATTATCTGAAGGATCTATTTGCAATCCAGTATTTGTTCAAGAAAGAAAATTATTGAGCAAAATTGTGGGAGAAGATTTAACGGATAAAAAGGTATGGTATTTTGGATCCAGTAGATATTTTTACGATGGAGAAATTCAGAGAATACCATACATAGAATGGTACAAGAACAAGAGCCATCTTAAATATGCAGACGAACTAAGAAACAATATCGAAATAGAACGTGACTACACACCATATATGGGAGTAGTAAAAGCAAATGAAGCATATATTAAGGGTTTAGTTTATGAAGCTGAAAAATATATAGTAGACATTTATGAAAAATATTCTACAGGAGAATATGCCGAAAATAAGTATATTCCTACCGTATCGTTTTCAGGTGGAAAAGATTCTACAGTTGTTAGTAGATTGGTAAGAGATGCATTACAGGATAATTCTATCGTACATTTTTTTGGTGATACAACTTTGGAATTTAGAGAGACATATGAGTATGTGCAAGATAAATTTCGAAGAGAAAATCCGCAAGTACCAATGATTCCTAGTGAAACAGAAAATGATTTCTTTAAACTGTGCAAAGTGTTTGGACCTCCTAGTCAACATGAAAGATGGTGCTGTACAATTTTTAAGACGAGTAATCTTAATAAAGAATTGGAAAACTTGCCAGGTAGCAGTCTTTCTTTTTTGGGAATAAGACATAGTGAGTCAGCGGCGCGAAAAGGATATGAAAGAACACAAGAGCATTCAAAGATATCCACACAGGTAAATGCAATGCCAATTATTGAATGGACTGATTATGATGTATGGATATATATATTATATAAAAATATATTGATAAATGAATGCTACGAGTATGGTTATAAGAGAGTTGGTTGCTGGTGCTGTCCTAATAATTCAGACTGGTCAATGATGTTGACGGAAATATATCATCCGGAAGATATGAAAAAATGGAAAGACATGGTGCTAGATTTTGCAGTGCGTGCAAATAAATCAGATCCGGAAGATTATTATGAAGATGGTAAGTGGAAAGTTAGGAGAGGTGCAAGCGGGTTAAAAGTAAAAAATGTGTCTATTATGGATACAGCTTGTAATCTATCTGATAAAGCGAGAAATATTATAATTGACAAAAAACTGAATAGAGACGTAATTGAGCTATTTAAACCATTTGGGAATTTGAAAGTCGTTGAAAAAAAGGATGCTACATATATTTCAGTATTTGACAATGACAAGTCAGGTGAGTATAGGAAATGTTTTGAATTAATAATAACATATGGAACAAATGTTGTGAAAGTATTGCCAGAAGAAAGAATTGATGTAACAAACCTTGTTAATAGACTGAAATGCCAATTGAGAAAATATCAGTTTTGTATTCGCTGCTCAGCATGTGATTCTGTTTGCCCGCACGGAGCGATAGATACAATACATGGACAATATAAAATTGATGAGAATAAATGCGAACATTGCAAAAAGTGTATTGCTAAGTTTTACAACGGATGCATTATTTGTGATAAGGTTGCAGGAAAGAAGGGATAACGTATGATTAGAAAAGATAGACCTAAAGAACTTCCAATTGTAAGATTACTCGCAGGAATAAGGAATATGGGGTATACATTTGAAAGTGCTATATTAGACATTGTGGATAATTCAGTTACGGCTAAGGCAAAAAATATACACATACTTATTCAAGGCGAAAATAAAGTAGATAGTAAAATTGAAAAAGTAATTATATGTGATGATGGAAAAGGAATGAATTGTGATGAGGTTTTTAATGCCTTAGAATTGGGGTCGCCAGAAAGTGTTTATCACGATAATTCACTTTCAAAGTATGGATTTGGACTTAAAAGTGCAGGTTTGTCACAAGCAAATGATATTTACGTAGTTTCAAAACACGATGATGAAAATGATTGGAACAAGGCATCTATTAGTTGGAAAGATATAAAAGAGAACAATAGATACATTGTGGATGAAAATCTTGAACTCTCAGAAGAGGAAAAATCATATATTAAAAAGTTCAATTTATCTAACGGAACAATTGTAATTTTGGATGAATTAATAAAGGTAAGTAAGGTAAAAAAGAATTTAGCTGTAAAGAAGATTTCTGAAAAATGTGCAATTACTTTTCATAGGTTTATGGAAAAGGATGATTTAAAGATATATGTAAATAGTGATAATGCAATAAAACCATACGATCCATTATTTTGTAGTGAAATAGGTGATAATTTGATGACTCATTATGATGGAAAACATGTATGTAATTATTTTCCGTCAAGTTATCCATTAGTAATTAATCCAAAGACAAAATCAAAAGCTACTATAAGGGCAGTCTTATTGCCAAATCCTCCATTATACGAAAGGGAGGGATTACAAAAGAAAATAAATCAAGAATATCATATACTGCAAAAAAATATAGGATTTTATATTTACAGAAATGATAGGCTGATTGTAGAAGCTACAACATTATCGTTATTTTCAAGAAGTGAACCAAGGTTATTGGCATCAAGAATGAGTATTGATTTAGATACAAATTGTGATGATGATGTGAATCTTGATGTTAAGAAAACTCAATTAGTATTTCCAGAGCATTTTATGGAACAATTGAGAGATTTATTAAATCCGTATTTACGAAGATCAAAAGATTTATGGGATGAAATGAAAATTAGAAAAGCCAATGAGTTACAGGAATCACCAACTGATTCAGATACATTGCATTCGAGAAGTAATGAGATGCTTAAAGGAGTATCTCCAGTTGTTTGCGATCCTCAAACAGGTGATGTTAAACCTATGCAGGACGCAGTTGTTAATAATATTGCGGATTTGAAGGAACAGTATGGTATAGATGATATCGTCATTGAAGAATTAAAGAGGAAAAATAAGCAAAGAGTAGTTACTGTGAGTGAATTACCAAAAGGAATGTTATGGAAACCTGGAATTGGAGGAGAAAATAATTGTCAGGTTATTGTGGAATTATCACGACAGCATCCTTTTTATGAAAAGATATATAAAAAATTGGAAGTTGGCTCAGATGCGGTTGTAATTTTGGATGCATTCTTTTTGAATATGGCTATGGCAGAAATGGGAATTAATTGTGATGACAACAAGTATGCAAAAATATTTGAAAAACTGCGCCAGTCGGTATCACATCAATTAGAGAATTTTATTGATTTAGAACTGGATGAGGATGATGAAGATGATGAAAGCTTATGAAGCAATGGTATCGTCTCCATGTATAGCTAACAGACATCCCTTTATTTACATTTTATATACTACAGTAGATGATAACGCTTTTTTATATGTGGGAGAGACTGAAGAACGCAATGGAGCAATTGGAAGATTATCTGGACATTTAAATTATAATCCTCCGGGAACATTTTTATCTAAAATAATGGAATATTCTACATATCAAGTTAGTGAAATAGGTAAAATAAATGTAATTGCATTTGATGTTAGTGAATTTAAAATTTTTTCCGGAGATATTAATAAAACTAAAAGAAGAGCGTTAGAATATGTAATTCATTTTGAAATGTTAAGGTATTCATGTGCGGATGAAGTTACTATTCCGTATACTGTTATATCACATGTACAAGCACAAGAAAGATATATTAATGATAGTAAGATTAGAGCTATATCACAAGAAATTTTAAAAAAGATTATAGATATGATACCATTTAATAAATAGTGAGGTAGATATGATATATTTAGATAATGCTGCGACAACTAAATATAAACCGGAAGAAGTATATAATGCATTTAATTATTATGTGAGAGAGATAGGTGTAAGTCCAGGACGAGGAAGTTATAAACTGGGTATAGCGGCATCGAGAATGCTTTATCAGACTAGAAAAACAGTAGCAAAGTACTTTGGTTTGTCAGAGCCAAATGTGATATTTACGAAGAACTCAACAGAAGCCATTAATCTTTTTTTTAGAGGATTGTTAAAAAATGGTGATCATGTGGTAATCAGTTGCTATGAACATAATGCGGTCTTGAGACCACTACATGAAATGAAACAAGAAGGTATTATTGATTATTCTATAGTTAGTAGAGAAGATTTAGAACTTACACCACAAGAAATTTACGATAAATATGTAAAAACTAATACAGTCCTTTTTGAAACAACCTTAGCAAGTAATTTAACTGGACGAATAGTATTTAATCCCGATATGCTTCGTTATATGCAACAGAAGGGAATTATGACTTTTGTTGATTCTTCACAAGGTGCTGGAAAGATAGAAATTTCAATGTCTGAAGATGGAATAGATTATTTGGCATTTACGGGGCATAAGGACTTGTTAGCATTACCCGGGGTAGGAGGACTAGTATGCTTGCAAAAACCTATATGGAAGCCATTATTGCAAGGCGGAACAGGAGTATTAGGTGATTCGTATGTGAATCCATCGGTGTTTCCAGAAGCATATGAAGCAGGAACACTAAATATGCCAGCTATATGGTCACTTAAAGTTGCATTGGATTGGATAAATCAAAATAAAGAAAGCAATTTAAAAAAAGAAAAAGAACTAACTGATTACTTTATTGAAGAATTAGATAAAATTAGTAATGTAACAATATATGATAAAGATTTTCGACGTGTAGGTGTTATTGGTATAAATATAGATGGTATGAAATCAAATGAGGTAGTGCAGTATTTAGATGAAAATGATGTTTGCACTAGAGGTGGAATACATTGTGCTATATTAGCACACGAAGCATTAAATACTAAGGAAATAGGCATAGTAAGATTCAGCTTGGGCATGAATGTTGTTAAAACAGATATTGATAAAGTCTTAGAACTTATAAAAAGTAGGTGATTAGAAATGCATATTGTTTTTTTCAGTACAAGCCATGTGTTTGAAACGGAAGAAAGATTAAATAATCAAGGTATAGAGTGCCAAATTGTACCAACGCCAGTGACAGATAAAGCATACTGTGGAGTATGTATTGAAACAGAAAGTAAAGATATAGAGAATTACATTGAGGATATGGAACATAAAATCATAGATTAGAAGGTGGGTGAGCGTAGTGGCATTTACAGATTTAAATTTATTAAAGCATTATAAGACATATAAACATAATATTGTGAAAGAATTTTATACGCCTGTATTACAGGAATCTGTATTATACCAACGCTCAGTAGGCTTTTTCTCTTCTACTGCCTTAATTGAGTTGACAAAAGGAATTGCAGGTATTGTTAAAAATGGTGGAAAAATACAGTTTATTGTTTCTCCGTATTTAAGTGAGGAAGACGTGGCGGCAATACAGAAGGGGTATGAAAAAAAGAAAATTATAGAACAAGCACTTTTAAGAGAGTATAAAGAACCAGAGAATTATTTTCAGGAGGAAAGATTAAATTTATTATCCCACCTTATTGAAAATGGAAATTTAGAAATTAAAGTAGCGTTTACACCACCCAATAAGTCAATTGGAATGTATCACGAGAAAGTCGGGATTGTAACAGATGCGGAGGGGAATAAGATAGTATTTACAGGTTCGCTTAATGAGACAATAAATGCATTTTACAATAATTATGAATCTATTGTGGTATTTACTTCGTGGGAAGAATCAAGGCAATATGCGGAGGAAATGCAAAATGATTTTGATACATTATGGAACAATGAGGATACAGACTTAGAGATAATAGAATTTCCGGAAGTAGTAAAAGAAAAGATAAAACTAAATCAAAAACCAAAGATAAATTACGATATTGATGAAGAGGAAATGGTAGAGGAAAGTCCTGTACAAAAAGGGGTACCTCGTATGCCTCCCGGATTTGATTTGCGTGATTATCAAAAGGATGCAATAGAAAAGTGGGAAGAAAATAATTATTGTGGAATTTTTGATATGGCGACAGGTACAGGGAAAACATATACGGGACTCGGTGCTGTAACAAAACTTTATGAAGCGAAGAAGAGATTGGCAATAATTATTGTGTGTCCATATCAACACCTGGTGGAACAATGGGTAGAGGATATTGAATTGTTTAATTTGCTACCAACAATAGGCTATTCTTCGTCAAAACAAAAAAATTGGAAAAAGAGATTAGAGGATGATATCTTAGATTTTTCAATTGGTGTCATAGACTGCTTTTGTTTTGTGACCACAAATGCAACGTATTCATCAAAATTTGTGTGTGAACAGATGAAGTATTTAGGAAAAGATACATTGCTTCTTGTTGATGAGGCTCACAACTTTGGGACACCTAATTTGAGAAATAAGTTATATCCGAATATAGAGTATAGATTAGCATTATCGGCTACATTAGATAGACATGGTGATGAGGAGGGCACGGATTGTCTGAAAACTTATTTTGGGGAGAAATGTATACAATATGATTTGAAAAGGGCTATTAAAGAGGGAAAATTAACACCATATTATTATTATCCAGTAGTTGTATATTTGGATGAAGATGAGATGGAGCAATATCGAGATATATCATATAGGGTATCAAAGGAGTGTCATAAGGACAAGCATGGTAATTTGAAAATTACTGATAAAGGCAAGAGACTTTTGCTTCAACGTGCTAGAATTGTGGCAGGTGCCAAAAGCAAATTAGTAGAGCTAAAGAAACTTATGCAAAATTATAAAAATGATACACATATTTTGGTATATTGCGGCGCAACAAGGGTACAGACATTTGAATATGATGAATCAGAACATGACGAAGAAGGTGAACGTCAGATAGTAGCTGTGTCTAAAATATTAGGAAACGAACTTGGAATGAAAGTAACGCATTTTACTTCAAATGAGTCTGCTGAAGAAAGAGAAGTGATAAAAAGAAGATTTGCTTCAGCAGATCCATATCAAGCTATAGTTGCTATAAAATGCTTGGATGAAGGGGTAAATATACCAAGTATCAAAACAGCATTTATTTTGGCAAGTACAACTAACCCTAAAGAATATATTCAAAGAAGGGGAAGAGTTTTACGTTTGTCAAGTAATAAGCCATACGCTGTGATATATGATTTTGTAACATTAGTAAGACCATTGGAAGAAGTTAACCCGTATAGTACAGATTATAATTGTGAGAGAGCTTTAGCCAAAAGAGAATTAGCAAGAATAAAGGAATTTGGAGAAATAGCATTGAATTCTCGTGATTCTGATGAATTAATTAATGATTTGGAATGTGCGTACGAATTAAGCATTGAAGAATTGGAGGATATTGATGATGGATCAGAATTTAGATGAAAAAAAATTGGATACTATTAAACTACGCATTTTAGAAATGGAAACAGACAATATTGTGAAAAAAGAATCTAATCCCGCTATGGAGAATAAGATCCGAGGATTCATAATGACGGAGGTAGATAAAAAATGATTTTACAAAAGTTGGAAATGAATAATTTTAGACAGTATATTGGGGAGCAGACTGTTGAATTTTCAACAGATCCCGAAAAGAATGTTACAGTTTTAATTGGAGTAAATACTTCTGGTAAAACCACGATTGTACGTGCATTTGAATGGTGTCTTTATGGTAAAAATGGATTTGAGGATCCTGTATTACTTAACAGCGAAGTTAGAGATAATATGAATGAGGGAGATTCTCAATCAGTGTCTGTAGCGGTTACATTTGAGCATAATAGTATGATCTACACTTTAAAAAGACTATATAAATACTTATGCAATGAAAGAAAATGGGAAGATGGGAAGGTGGTTGTTAATTTAAATAAAAAACCTGAAGAAAAATTGACATTAGAGTACCTTCAAAGTGATGGGCAGACAAAAACACCAATTGATGCATCAAATATTGCGGAATCTATGGATAGAGTATTACCAAAGGACTTATCGGATTATTTCTTTTTTGGTGGAGAGCGTATATCAGGTATAGCAAATCGTACAGATTTGTCTAAAGCAGTAAGAGGGCTGATGCGACTGGATGTTCTTGAAAATGCAAAAACACATTTAAATAGTGTTGTAAAAACTTTTGAATCGAAAATTGACACGACTGGTGATGTAAATGCACAAAAAGCAAAGGATAGTTTAGAAACATATAAAGTAAAAAGAGCACAGAAAGAAGAAGAAAAAAAGAATTTTGATGAGCAGATGCAATATTGGCATAGTAAAGAAAATGAGTATAACGCATTACTTGCTAAAAGTAATATAGAACAGGTGAAACAGGCAAAAAGGGAAAGGGATAGAGTTGAAGCAACATTAAATTCTGAAAAAGCAAAACTTGAAAGGGCGAAGACAGACATGGTCAAGAAATTTAATAATAGACCATATGCATACTTTGGATTGCCGTTAATTAATAAAACATTAGATATGTTAGAAAAACTTCAAGAACAGACAGGACATGTGGAATGTGTTCCGGATATGGAACAAGGGGCTATAGATTATCTTGTCAAAAGAGGATATTGCTTATGTGGTACACATCTTGATCAAGGTTCTATACCATATTTAAAAGTGATGGAAGAAAGAAAGATATTACCTCCAGAGTATATAGGTGCATCTGTTCAAGCATACAAAACAAAAGCAGAAGGATATTTAGCAGGCGCTGAGAATTTTAAGGATATTATAGAGGAGAAGTATAAAGAAATAAGAAGTCTTCAGAGAAATATAGGTATTCTTGAAGATGAAAAGAAAAAACAGTCAGAACTCATTATTGATGATACCGATGCAAAGGAAATTGAAAAGAAAAGACGAGAAGCACATACAAAATATGTCGAAGTAAAAACGGATTATGATGCATGTGTAGCCAAAATAGGCGGATTTGATTCTAACATAAAAAATTGTGAAAATGCGATTGATAAATATGCAAAAAGTAGCACAAAAAATGCTAAAGTAGCGCGTTATATTATGTATGCACAAAAGGTATATGAGTGGTTGAGCGAAACATATAAGAGTAAGGAAGAGGTAGTAAGGGCAGAATTGCAGAAAAGAGTTAATGAAAACTTTGCTAAAATGTATCATGGAGAACGTTCAATACTTATAGATGATAAATATAGGGTGAAATATAGCGATGTTACCACAGAAGAGTCTGATGGTTTGAAAGCTGTTAAAAGTTTTGCTTTTATAGCGAGCTTAGTATCAATGGCTAAAGATAAAATTTTAGATGATGCTGAAATGAAACTGGGACAAGTATATCCGCTTGTTATGGATGCTCCATTTTCTAACGTGGATGAAATACATATTGATAATATTTGTAAAATACTGCCTAATACAGCAAATCAGGTTGTAATGGCGGTAATGCAGAAAGATTGGGAGTATGCATCTTCAAATCTTCAACAGTATGTTGGAAAAAGTTATGTGATTGAAAAAGATCGAGACGCAGAAGGTAAAGAGATTGATACATCTACACATATTAAGTAAGGAGGTACTAATATGTTTGATAAGGACTTTAAGATTTCAGGTAAACATGCTAATTACTGGAAAGATTTGTGCGAATTAGCTGGGAATGTTCCTGATAGGGAGCAACATTCAAATTTTAAAATATTTAATGCCTATATTGATGCCTATATACTTTGCCCTTTAATCGGATATCAATATAGTAGAAAAGGGGTAATAGATAATAGTATACCTGGCGATGCTGGAATGTTATCGGAAGTTATTATAAAAAGGCAAAATGAATTGAAATTTATTTATCAAATAATTATGCTTTCTGATGAGGAGTCAGAGCCGGATCCAGATAAAAGAATATATCGAGCTACTACCTTTTCGGAAGAGAAGCCAGAAGATAGAGAAATGATAAAGAATAATATGAAAATATTTAATTCTTATTTTCTAGGAGGATTGGAAGTAATGCATGAGCAGTTTGTAGATCAGTGTATTACTGACGATGATTATTTGAAAAGAATATTTGATTATGTGAGACAATTTGACGAAGAACAAGATGGGGAATCATTGAAGTCTTCCATTGATAAGATTCTTAATAAGTGATGGTGAAATTTTATGGTAAACTTTAATGGGGATGCCGATAAAATTCCTTTCTATGAAACTTTTGAATTTACTAGGAAAGACATTGCACATTTGTTGCAATACATGGGGTTAGCGAATACTCAGGAATCATGTCAAATTGAGCATATGGATAAATTTATTTTTCTTCATGGTGATGAGCAGGAAGTATATAACAAAGATGAAAGAAATTTTATTGAGAATGCAGGGGATGTATACATATATAAAGAGTTTTATAAAAGAACTAAGCGTGGTGTTATGCCATGTCGAATTATAGCTACGGAAATTAGTGGTATTAATGGAATAAAAAATTCTCTTTTTTTTATGAAGGAAATTAATAAGGCTATAGGTGGATTTACTATATTTTTTATCAAGGCGGGTGTTAATTACTATATTGGAATTAGGGCATTTAATAAAGATGTAAATGATGATTGTATAATTTCAAAACCAATAGCGCTGACTGAGGATTTTGAAGAAATAACTGATAAATTGTCCTATGTGGCAGATTCAGATGATTTTATTGACTACTACAGAACATTAGTTGATGCAATAGAGGAGAATAACTTAGCATTAACAGATTATGATAGGCAGATAGAAATTAAGAGAGGAATTCAATATTCTTATCTTAATATGTTGAGTGAAATTTCTCATATATATAAAGTTAGTTTTTCTGGGGAAATAGAAAGATATTATAAATCATTTGAAGGTGTCGAGGAAAATAATTATTTATCTATTGTAAAAGAGTGCATTGCAGAACTAAGTTTTATTAAATCCTTTAAAGCAAATACTATGGAAATGTTATTTGAGGCAGATGAAATGATGGAATTGGCTAAAAAGACAGAAGAAGAGAATGAGATCTTTATTGGAAATCAAAATGAAAAGAATCATAACGAAGAGAATGATTCTGATATGATGAGATATCTTGATAATCCGGAACTCATGATAAAAATGCTGAAACAACGAAAGGGAATATAATATATGAGTGGATACGATTTATCAGAAGGTGTGTTTAGAACTGGAAATTATTCAGAAGAGCAACTATGGAAAGCTTTTAGAAATGTTTTTTCTACTAAAACACAGAATAGTTCTAGCTATAAATTTGTATTTTTGAAATCAATTATTGATTGTATGCATCAATATAAGAATAGAACTGAGTATACTTTTTTTGAATTGTTTGAGCAATTTACTAAAATATACTGGATATTAATAGTTAAATATGGGCTAGCACAGAATAATTCAAGAACCAAAGAAACGTATATAGAACAAATTTTGAAAGAATATGTAGGTTTTTCAAATGGAGATAAAAAAGTTACTATTTGCTTTTCTGATTTGACTACCGAAGCAAAAAATAAGCTTGTATATCAAGTGACAAAAAAATGTAAGAAATATGTAGTGGGTGCTCTATATGGAGATACAAATGAATTAATGTATTCTTTTTCAAAGAAAAAAGAGATAATACAATTGAATCCACAGATGAAAGATTTTGTATTACGGCATGAAGGCTCTATTGAAGAATTGAATTATTTTGAATTGGCAAAATTTTTAGATAAAGTAAATTCTAGAGACAAAGTTAATAGCATTATTAAAGATAACAAATATAATAAAAATGATTCATTAGAAGCGTATAGACAACTATTATATGATGAATTTGAAACGGAATGTGCTAGCAGCGACTACACTTTGCAGAATGTAAATACAATTGAGTTATTAATTGAATCAGAGGATAAGTATTCTCAATCAAATATAGTAGAGAAAGAGAATGCATATTATAAAAAATTATATAATAAGGAAGAAATTATAAATAAAGACTCTGAATACATGAAATTATATCTTGATGATCCAGAAAGAGTTATTAAGATGATTAAAGTGAGACATGGGATAAATTGTTAATATAGATAATGTGACAGTGAACATATAAAATTTTAAGTCATAACGATTTACGATAAGGACTTTAGAGATTAAGTACTTAGACTATGAAGAAACAGTAAATTTCTAAGTATAAGAGTGGGATAAGCAGTTCAGAGTTTATACTATTTTGCATATATTTGAAAGGATAGGTTTATGAGTAACGAAAAAAATATGCAACGGAAATGGGATCGAGAAGAGGTTATTATTCTTGTTACAGAATATTATAAGAATAGAAATCTATCGGCAGAAAAAATTGATGAATCCTATCATAGAATTAGCAAATTCTTGCGGCAAAGAGAAGAACTTTGCACTGGAAAATCGGTTTCAGATATGTTTAGAAATTATGCAGGAATACGTATGCAATCAGCACGTATACGATGTCTAGATTCAGAAAGTAATTTACATGGTATGCAAGGGACAAGATTGCAAAAGGAGATAGTAAAGGAATTTTTACAAGATCCAGCATTAATGTATGCAGAAGCAGAAACAATATATAAAAAATACTCTAGAGAATAGATATATTTATCAGAAAACAGTAAAGTATTTGATAAGTTAAAAGGACAATTATACGATAGAAAATTAATTTGAAGATGATTAGGTAGATAAAATGAATTCAAGTAATATTTATGTGGGGGGTGCAGTCTGAATTTGTGGAGTTGTATGGAGACAAAAGATGGTAAGATTTTATGATCCATCAGGAAATCTTATAGAAGTGCGAATACCAGTTAAACGTAACTGATATGAAGTGGATTTGAGGAAAATATGCAGATATTTGTAGATGCAGATGCGTGTCCTGTAGTAGGCATTGTAGAAGAAATAGCAGAGAAATATAGTATTCCAGCCACATTGCTGTGTGATACGAATCACGTATTATATTCAGACTATAGCGAAGTGATCGTAGTTGGTGCAGGAGCAGATGCTGTAGATTACAAGCTGATTAGCATTTGTCATAAAGGGGATGTAGTAGTATCTCAGGATTATGGTGTCGCTGCTATGGCACTTGGAAAAGAAGCGTATGCCATTCACCAATCCGGTAAGTGGTACACAAATGAAAATATTGACCAGATGCTTATGGAGCGGCATCTTAACAAGAAGGCAAGACGCAGCTCGCATAAGAATCATATGAAGGGACCAAGAAAGCGTACAGAGGAAGATGATGTACGCTTTGCTCAGTCTTTTGAAAAACTCATACGGATGGCAAAAGCAAAAGAAGGTGCTCAGAGTGGGACTGTTTAAGAAAAAGATAGTTACAAAGACTTATGATAAAGAAAATAAGAAGCCGGTAATTAAGGCAAGCATCTGTAACGGTGAGCAGGTTGCCGGTTTTAAGGACATCCATACAGGTAAGATCGAAGAGGTTATGCTGATTAAGAGTCAGGCGGATCTTGATGAATTCAAGAAAATGTATGGAATAGATGGTGAGATAGAAAAGGAGTATTGATATGAGCATATTAGGAAATATACTTTGGTTTATTTGTGGTGGGTTGTTAAGTGGTCTGTCATGGATTGTGGCAGGATGCCTGTGGTGCATTTCTATCATAGGAATTCCAATAGGCTTGCAGTGTTTTAAGTTTGCAGGATTGGCCTTTTTCCCATTTGGGAAAGAGGTGGTATATGGCGGAGGCACGATCAGTTTCCTTGCAAATATCATATGGTTGATTGTATCAGGAATTCCTATGGCGGTTGGAAATGCAGTGATAGGTCTGATATGCTGTATAACCATCATCGGAATCCCTTTTGGAAAGCAGTTTTTCAAAATTGCAAAATTATCCCTGATGCCATTTGGCGCAGAGGTAATTTGACCGGCAGGAGAGCATTTTTTTGTGAGTTTAAAAGAATAGGTAAGAAAGATGTGTGACATAACAAGGTTACAGATGGATGAGAAAGGAAAACACGATGAACATATATGATGAATTGGAAAATTTAAAAGCCAGGGCTCGATCCAATCCGGAACTTGCGCAGGCGTTGTTAGCCACGCGGGGAATGAAAAATCCGGTTTCCGCATTCTGCCGTATTGCACAGGAGCATGGATGCACCTTTTCCACTATGGATCTGGTCTCTGCCGGTGAGGATTCTTACGCAGCAATGCGTCGCTCCACGAATGGAGGCGGCGAGAATTCGCCGCTGTTGCAGGGAGAAGATGATCTGTATGAGATGTTTTTAATTGAATTGATGTAAAATTGAGAGATAATGAAATAAATTACGATTACGAAGGACAGAAAAATACATTTTGTATTTATTTTTCTGTCCTTTTGTGTTATGTTGGAAGCAAAGATGGAGGGATACCAGGATGAAGGATATCTATTTGACAAATTATTCTGTTAAAGGAATCAAGACGTTGGATAAAACGGTTTCATTGTCTTTTTATAAGAAAACAATCAATAAGGAACCGGATACGCAGGAATATAATATTAAGGGAATTTATGGAATGAATGGGTCTGGAAAATCGGGGATCGTGACTTCTGTGGAAATTTTGCGCAATCTTATCATTGATACAGGATATTTGAATAATCCGGTTGCACAGAAACATTTGGATGCTATTGTCAATAAGAAAGTTGGGGAACTTTCGATAGAAGCAGAGTTTATCGCAAAGAGTGGTGCACAGTTGCTTCTTTTTCAGTATGGAATCACCTTGTCTAAAAATAAGGCAGGTAAATTTACAATAACACACGAATGTTTAAAAGAAAAAAATGCGATATCAAAGAACAGTTCTCTGGAAATCATTTATGAAATCTGTGATGGTGAAATCATTTTTATGTATGGTTTGGAAGAAGAAAATGGTTTTGTGGCTGAAATTAGAAATAAGACGATGAATTTGCTGACCACGGGATCTGCATGTGCATTGATTTATGTAAATATGTTGTGCTCAGGGGACGGTAATTATTCCTTTTATAGAGAGGATAAAGTTGCACGGGTAATAATGAATGCTATCAGTGTGCTGTTTTCATTTGGACATAAGCTGCATGTGTATTTAGATGAGTCAGATGATCATAAACCATATATGATACAAAATACCATTCTCTCTTGTGGCGATGTTGATTCGCAAAATGCAAAATTGTATTCGTTGATAGGTAATATTTTTGAGTTACAGAATGAAAACATAAATGTAATATTCAGTAACCGAAATATGATTGCAAAAACAAGGCTTGATAAATTTATAGAAACAATCAATAAATTATATGAATTTCTCCATATTTTTAAATCGGATCTGATGGGTATAGAGATTGATAAAAAAGAAAACGGCGATTTTTGGATGTGTGATTTGGTTATGGTGTATGATTCCTACAAGATTCATGCAGAATTTGAAAGTACCGGAATCAAAAAACTGATTAAATTATTTGTCTATGTAAGAGAAATGGTTCGTGGTGGAATTGTTTTTATTGATGAATTTGATTCGAACCTTCATGATGTTTATTTGTGTGCATTGTTGGAATATTTGATGGAATATGGAGAAGGACAGCTCTGTTTTACAACACATAATGTTGGACCGATGGATGTTCTGAAACAGCACAAGAAGTCAATAGACTTTTTGTCAGAGGATCATCAGATTTATCCATGGAAGACAAATGGCAACTATTCACCTTCAAAATTATACAGAAACGGTATGATAGAAGGTTCTCCGTTTAATGTAGATGCGATTGATTTTATCGGAGTTTTTGGTACAGGTGAGGAGGATACAAAAAGACATGAAACCCAGAACACAAAAATCAATGGAATTATATAACACCCTCCTGAACCGTGGCTTTCCACAGGAGTTTTGTGAGCAGATTTCACTGAATCTGAACACAGACTGGACGGCACAGAGGATGCTTGGCTATTTGTCACATTACAGGAAACTTCCGATGGCGGAAATCGTGGACGAGATGCTGGCAATTCTAAGTGACCGGAACCGGATTATGCAGAAGCATGAATGGGAGAATACAAATGCGAAATGGAATGAATTTTTAAACCAGGGATTTCGAAAAGAGGATTGAAAAATAATATGAAAGAGGTTTTTAATGAGTTATTGGAAAAAATTTAAAAAGAAGTATATGGGGGATCGTGCGTTTTACCGCCATTATTTATTGCTGGCAGTGCCAATGATCCTGCAGAATGCCATCACGAATCTGGTCAGCTTTTTGGATAACATTATGGTGGGGCAGCTGGGAACGGAACAGATGTCCGGTGTTGCAATCGTAAACCAGCTGATTTTTGTGTACAATCTGGCAATTTTTGGAGCAGTGTCGGCGGCAAGTATTTTTGGTGCGCAGTATTTTGGCAATGGGGATCACAGGGGACATATGCATTCGTTTCGTTTTAAGCTTTATGCGACGTTACTTGTGTCAGGACTTACCATGTTGCTACTGCTTACGAAGGGATCGGATCTGATTTCCCTGTATCTGACGGATACTGCGGGAAATGGAGCAACCGATGTGGCACTTCAATATGGAAAGCAGTATCTGGTGATTATGCTGGTGGGACTGGTTCCGTTTGCAGTGAACCAGGCATATGCCACCAATATAAAAGAAACGGGACAGACGCTCGTTCCGATGCTGGCAAGTTTTGTGGCGGTGGGAACCAATGCAGTGCTGGATTATCTGTTGATTTTTGGTGTGGGACCGTTTCCGGAACTTGGGGTGACAGGGGCGGCACTTGCCACTGTGATTGCCCGGTATGTGGAAGCGGTTATTGTTGTCCTCTGGGCACATAGAAACCGGGAGAAGAACCGGTATCTGGAAGGGGCTTATCGCGGATTTGGAATCCCGGTGAGCGAACTGAAAACGATACTGATCAAAGGGCTTCCCCTGATGTTCAATGAGGTTTTATGGGCGGCGGGCATGACCACCGTGACCCAGTGCTATTCTGTGCGCGGACTTGATGTGGTGGCAGGGCTGAATATTGCCACGACGATTACCAATTTGTTTAACATTGTCTATATACAGTTGGGAGCGTGTATCAGTATTGTTGTGGGACAGTATTTGGGAGCCGGAGAACTGGAAAAGGCAAAAGACGCAGACAACAAGATGATTGTTTTCAGTGTCTTCTGCTGTGTGATTATGGCAGCAATCATGTTTCTCGTGGGGGGATTTTTCCCTGATATTTACAATACGACAGCGGAAATTAAGGATCTGGCTACAAAGTTTATCGCCGTTTCTGCGCTGATCATGCCGTTTTGTTCGTTTAGTCATGCGTCTTATTTTACGCTTCGTTCCGGTGGGAAAACGATGGTTACGTTTTTATTTGATTCGGTGTTTACCTGGGTGGTTGTTGTGCCGGTTGCATTTTTGCTGGCACACGGTACGGGACTTGGAATTGTAAGTGTTTATTTTCTGGTACAGGCCACGGAACTGATCAAGGTCGTGATCGGATACTGCATGGTACGAAGCAACGTCTGGGTGGTAAAAATGGTATAGGTGATCAGGAACTCATGCTACGGCATTATTTATAAACAATTGTTAAATATTTGAAAAATATTTGGAAAATGGACAACTTTTGTGAAAGAATCGGTTATAATAATTTTATCTGAAAATTTAACGAAAAATACATAGGAAGCGGATGGAATTATTATCATGGAACAGGAAAACAGAGTCAGAATGGAACGAATTGCAGCAGATCCACAGTCCGGGTTGTCTGCAGAGCAGGTAAAAAGAAGGTTTGCACAGGGAGAAAACAACTATAAAGTAGAGTCTTCCACGTTGTCGGTTCCGGAAATTGTGCGTTCAAATGTCTGCACATATTTTAATCTTGTATTTGCTGTGATTGCGATTTTGCTTGCTATTGTGGGTGCATGGTCGGATATGCTGTTTCTTCCGATTATTGTGGCAAATACCTGTATTGGTATTATCCAGGAGGTACACTCCAAAAAGGTGTTGGATAAATTATCCATTCTGAATGCGCCGCATGCAGTTGTAATCCGTGACGGAAAGCGGCAGGAGATTCCGGCAGATCAGCTGGTGCTGGATGATATTGTGGAATTTTCGGCGGGAAGCCAGATTCCGGCGGATGCGAAAGTGGTATCCGGAGAACTGCAGGTGAACGAATCCCTGATCACCGGAGAGTCGGATGAAATTGAAAAACGGGAGGGGGATTCCCTGCTTTCTGGAAGTTTTGTGGTATCCGGAAAGGCATGTGCACGTCTTGAGAAGGTCGGAAAAGATTCTTATATTTCAAAGCTGACCCTGCAGGCGACGAAAAGCAAAAAGGGAGAGCAGTCAGAAATGATCCGCTCCCTGAATTATCTGATCATGGTGATGGGAATTATTATCATCCCGATCGGGATTGCCCTGTTCGTGCAGTCGTTTATTTACAATGAGGGAACGTTTCATGACAGTATCACTGGTATGGTGGCGGCTATCATCGGAATGATTCCGGAGGGGCTGTATCTGCTGACAAGTGTGGCACTTGCGGTTAGTTCCGTGCGGCTGGCACAGAAGAAGGTATTGATCCACGATATGAAATGTATTGAGACGCTGGCGAGAGTCAATGTTCTTTGTGTGGATAAAACAGGCACGATCACCGAGCCGGGGATGCATGTCTATGATTTTTCTGTTCTGGATGGGGCAGATCAGCTGGAAATTTCCCAGCTGCTGGCAGATTTTGTAGCAGCGCAGGAAAAAGACAATGCGACGATGGAAGCACTCAAAGCGCATTTCTCAAACGGAAGTGGTATGCGGGCAAGGGAAGTGTATTCGTTTTCTTCGGAAACGAAGTATTCCGGAGCCGTGATGAACGATGGAAAATCTTATGTGATCGGAGCACCGGAATTTGTTCTGCGGGGGCAGTTTGCCCAGTATCAGGAACAGATTGCCACCTACAGCAGCAAAGGCTACCGTGTGCTTGTATTTGCGCAATATGAAGGGACGCTTGACCGGAAACCGCTGACAGAGCCGGTACTTCCGCTTTGTTTTGTGATGCTTGCCAATCCGATCCGCAAAGGGGCAAAGGAAACCTTTACTTATTTTGCGGAAAATGATGTTGATATTAAGGTGATTTCCGGTGACAATCCGCTGACGGTTTCCGTCATTGCGGCAGAGGCGGGGATTGTGGGTGCGGAGCGTTTTGTCGATGCATCGACTCTGAAAGAAAAAGAAGATTATTATCGCGCGGTGGAAGAATATACGGTATTCGGCCGTGTGACCCCGAGCCAGAAGCGGATGCTGGTACAGGCACTGAAAGAACATAAAAAAACGGTTGCCATGACCGGAGATGGTGTAAATGATGTGCTGGCACTTAAAGATGCAGACTGCAGCGTGGCGATGGCCTCCGGCAGCGAAGCCGCTTCTAATGTGGCACAGCTGGTACTTTTAGATTCCGATTTTTCCAGAATGCCATCGGTGGTCGCAGAGGGACGCCGTGTGGTAAATAACATTGAGCGGACCGCCGCATTGTATATTGTAAAAAATATTTTCTCCATGCTGCTTGCCATTTTCTCCGTGATTCTGATGTTGGATTATCCACTGGAACCATCACAGGTATCGCTGATCAGTATGTTTACGATTGGTATTCCGTCGTTTGTTCTGGCACTGGAGCCGAATAAGGAGCTGATCCGCGGACATTTCCTGACAAACGTACTCGTGCGGGCACTTCCGGCAGGACTGACGGATTTTATCGTAGTAAGTGGTCTGGTGATTTTCTGCCGGGAATTTCAGGTAGATCTGGATTGTCTGTCTACATCATGTACCATTCTGGTTGCAATCGTTGGTTTTATGATTTTGCACCGCATTGCAAGACCGATGAATACCGGACATATTGTAATGCTGGTCGGGGTGATTGCAGGATGGATTCTTTGCATGCTGTTTGGCAGAAGTTTTTTCGGAATTACGGAAATTTCCAAACAGTGTGAAATGCTGATGGTAATTTTTGCAATTATTACGGAACCGGTTCTTCGGTATCTGAGTCTGATTGTTGAGTGGATTTCTGCGAGATGCCGCATGATCCATGCCCGTTTTTCAAGGGCGTAAAAGTGGGGCTGGTTCTTGCATGCATATAAGGAATCGTATATAATAAAAGACATACTAGTAGAAAAGCAGGTGTGGATGTGCAGAAGAGAATCAGGCAGATAGCCGCAGGAAAATTCGAATCGGATCAGCCTTCGCTTTCTATTTCGGACGAGGAACTGTTTCTTACGGTTACAGAAGGACAGGAATATACCGGGGAATTTGAAATTACCAGTGAAAACCATATTCCGGTGAGGGGCATTGTCTACTCCACCCACCCAAGGATGGAGTGCCTGACGCCCCAGTTTGAAGGCGAAAATATACGGATTCGGTATCAGTTTCATAGTAAGGGTCTCGTTGAGGGGCAGGAGGAAAAGGGTGCGTTTGTGATTCTTTGCAATCAGAGTGTACACAGCCTTTCTTTTTGTGTATCCATATCCCGTTTATATGCGCAGACTGCCACAGGTGCGATTCGCAGTCTTTCGGATTTTACGGCACTTGCAAAGGAAAGCTGGCAGGAAGCATATCAGCTCTTTTATCACAAGAGTTTTCCCAATATTCTAAAAGCAAAAGAGACAAAAGAAAAGATGTACTATCAGGGGATTCTTGCGGCAAAACCATCGTCGCAGAATCTGGAAGAATTTTTGGTGGCAGCCGGCAGAAAAGAACAGATCCATTTTACAATTTCTGAGACAGACTGCCGGTTTGATGCGCTTACCGAAAGCCAGCAGCAGAAGATCGAAATCAAAAAGAGCGAATGGGGATATTTGGAACTTGCCATCACCTCCGATGCCGCGTTTGTACAGCCGGCACAGACGCAGATTACTTCGGAGGATTTTCTGGGGAGTACGTTTGTCCTGAAATACATCGTGGACTATGACCGGATGCATGCCGGAAACAATTATGCCAAAATTACTTTTTCCTCGGTATATGAGACAAAGGTTCTGGAGATTTATGCGCACAAAGGGGAAAAACAAAAGTCCAAAGAACAAAAAGAACATGCCAAAATCAGGGAATGTCAGTCTGGGCTGGTAGAACTGTATGAGGCATTCCGCCTGAAAAAAATTGTGACAGGTGTGTGGGCAAATGAGTCGGTAGAACGTTTAAACCAGCTGCATGCCATGCTTCCGGATCAGGTGATGTATCCGCTGATGAAAGCACAGGCACTGGTGATCAATCACCAGAAACAGGAAGCGGAGTGGATTCTTGAGGAATTTAAACGGGAATGGCCCGATCACCATACACCGGAGTGGGGGTATTATCTTTATATTATGACGCTTCTGGAACGGGAACCGGCATATGTGGACCGCATGACGCATGAGATTGAAATGATTTTTCATGAAAATCCGGATTCTGCTTTGTTATTCTGGATTCTTTCGTTTCTGGAAGAGGAATATTACAACAACAGTGCGCACAAACTGCGTGCAATTGCGCACTGGGTGATGAGTGGCTGTGTTTCCCCGTACCTGTATCTGGAGGCATACGATCTGATCAGCCATGACCCGTATCTGCTCACAAAACTGGGAAGATTTGAAGTGCGGATTCTGCGCTGGGCAATCCGTCATCAGGTTCTGACGAAGGAACTGGCAGCACAGATTTTTGAAGTGGTGGAAATGAATCAGGGATTTCATCCGGTTCATTTTGAACTGATGCAGGCAGCTTACGGGACAGAGGAAAAACCGGAATATGTGGGACAGATCTGCAGTTACCTGATAAGAACCCAGCAGTTTGATACAAAATTTCACCACTGGTATGAAAAGGGAATCGGGCTTGAACTTCGGATTACCGGATTATACGAGGCTTATCTGATGTCACTGGATGAACGGGAGATTGCATCGGTTCCAAAAATTATCCGGATGTACTTTCAGTATGACAGTAATCTTCCCTATCGGAAGATGGCAATTCTTTACAACAATATCATTGCGTCAAAGGAAAGCGAACCGGAAATTTATGAACAGTATCGCCGGGTGATGAGCCGTTTTGCCATGGAACAGATCGAGCAGGAACATGTGGACGATAATCTGGCGGTGGTTTATGAGGACATGCTCGAACTGGGGCTGGTGAATGAAGAACTTGCAAAATGTCTTTCCAATATTCTGTTTGCGCATAAGCTGGTAATTATGCAGCCGCATATGGTCCGCGCGATTGTATACCAGAAGCAGATGAAAGATCCGCAGATCGTTCCGATTGTAAACGGATGTGCCTACGTGTCCCTTTTCTGCAGGGAATATGCCATTTTGTTTGAAGATGGGAAAGGCCAAAGATATATCCACAGTGTCCCGTACCGGCTGGATCCCCTGATGGATGCCGGATCGTATCTGGAGAAATGTACGGCACTGGCACCGGAGGAACTTCCGTATATTGTTTCCCATTTTGGGGAAAAGCCGGATCATCATAGGTTTGATGCCAAAGAGGAAAAATTTTTCCGGAGAGTGCTGTTTGCACAGGAACTGGATACGGAATACCAGTCGTATTTTTCCAGGGAGATTGTGCGTTATTATCAGAAAAAAGAGCAAAAACCCCTGGTGGAACAATATCTGGAACAGGCAGATTATGAGCAGATGCCGCAGGCGGTGCGTCAGTATATGATGGAATCCCTTGCGGACTGGCGGATGTATGACCGGTTGTATGAACAGATGCAGGAATATGGGTTGGATCAGATCGGATCATCGGCAAAGGTTGCAGTTGCCACCTATCTGCTGGATGCGATGGAAGAGAGGGAGCAGGACGAGGAACTGCTGCTTTTGTGTACAAGTGCGTTTTTAAACAAAAAATACAATGACAGGATTCTGCAGTATCTGAGTGATTTTTATTCCGGACCGGTTGAGACCATGCTTCGTTTATGGAGAGCAGCACAGGATTTTGAACTTCGGACAAGAGATCTGGAAGAACGGATTCTTGAGCAGATGCTGTATACGGATATGGATCTTATGCAGGCACTGGAGGTATTTGCGCATTATTATGAAAGCGGTGGGCAGGAACTGATTGTTCTTGCGGTCATTACGGTATTTGCGCAGAACTATTTTGTAAAAGAAGCCGCGCTGCCAAAACAAATCCTTGCCATAATACGGAGACGGTATCAGAGCGGAAAGAAACTAAATGATGCCTGTAAACTTGCCCTGCTCAAATCGTTTTCCGGGATGTCCTCTCTGCAGGAGGCACAGTATGAAGCCGCAGATGTGCTGCTGGCAGAGTTCACCGGAAGAAATATGAATTTTTCATTTTATAAAAGACTGGACCGGCGGCTGGTACAGAAATATCATCTGTATGACAAAATTTATGTGGAACACCGGACAAATCAAAAGAAACATGTCGTGCTGCACTACAGCCGGGATGAGGATGGGGAGCAGTTTCACGAAGTGGATATGCCGAATGTCTATGCCGGTATTTTTGTGGAAACATTTGTGGTATTTTTCGGGGAGGAGATCCAGTATTACATCACCGAAGAATATAAAAATAAGGTCGTCTCGACGGAAAGCAATCGTCTGACCTGTAACGATATCTATGCACAGAAAGATGAAAGCAGGTACAATCTGATCAACCAGATGCTGATTTCAGAGACGTTATCCGATGAAGTTTCCATGTTTCAGACGATGAAACAGTACGCAGGATATGATGAGGTGACGAAAAAAGTATTTAAGCTTTTGTAAGCAGGATGGGAGAAGAGATGGAAGCCAATACCTGTTATCTTGGCATCGAACTGAACGACTCGTATGCCATGGTAAGTTATATGCAACCGAATATGGAAGAACCGGAGACGGTCAGCACGATTGCCGGCAGTGAAAATTACCGGATTCCCACGCTGCTTGCCCGACGCAAAAATGTCGGCATGTGGTATTATGGGGAAGATGCCGGAAGGATGGCAAAAACCAGTGAGGTGATTTGTGTGGATTCCCTTCTTCGCCGTGCCGCTGCATCGGAAGTGATTACCATTGCAAAAGAGAGTTATGATGCAGTAGATCTGCTGGCACTGTTTATTAAAAAAGTGATTGAACTTCCGCAGAAACTGGGAAATACTTCGCATGTGACCGGAATTGTCCTGACGGTGGATCATCTGACGAAAGAGTTGATCGGCATTTTCCGGCATGTGGCAGAACTTTTAGGATTGTCGCAGGAAACATTTGCGGTGATCGATGACAAAGAGAGTTTCTATGCGTTTGCCATGAACCAGGAGAAATCTTTGTGGATGCACGATGTGTTTTTGTTTTCCTGCGGGAAGAATGCCGTCAGTTCCTATGACCTTTCGAGGGATATGCATACGAAGCCGCAGATGATCACGATTCACGCAACCGGGGCACAGGAACTGGGAGAGGAGAAAGATGAGGCGTTTGCAAGGCTTCTGACTAACTGTTTTGCAAACCGTCCGGTATCTTCGGTTTATCTGGTCGGGGACGGGTTTGACGGAGAATGGATGAAACAGTCACTGGCAGTTCTCTGCCGGGGACGGCGCGCGTTTCTGGGACAGAATCTTTTTTCCAAAGGGGCATGCTATATGGCCCGCATCCGTGAAATGGGAGAAAACTGGCCATTCATTTACATGGGCGAAAACGAGATGAAATTTAATCTGAGTTTAAGTGTCGTGGAAAAAGAAAAAAAGAAGGTTTTAAATCTTGTCAGTGCCGGGAAAAACTGGTTTGAGATAAAAAATACATGTGAGGTGATCCTAAGCGGCACGCCGCAGGTGGAATTTTTAAAGCAGCTTCCAAGCAGCAGTACTCCCCAGATACAGACGGTGGAACTTGAGGATCTTCCGATTCGTCCGGACCGCACGACAAGACTCCGGATTACGGCCAGTCCGGTGGCAAATGATAAGATTGAAGTGGAAATCCGGGATCTGGGATTTGGTGAATTTTTCCCGGCTACCGGCCGGGCATGGAAAAGTATCATAATGATGGGATAAACGTATGGGTGAATTATTACTTTGTCATGAAACAATTGCGGCTCTGCCCTATTATATAGAGGAAACCGGGATAAACATATATTCCATGGAAGAACTCAGCTATTATATTTCCGGAAATGTGTATCTTTTAGATCATTCCTTCATGTGCGAGAGTTTATGTACATGGGTGGAAAAACAGATGCATCGTGTCGAACTCGCACAAAAACTCAGGGAGAATATCTGCACGGAAGGAAAATTGTCCGATTTTGTTTTTGCCATATTGCAGGATACGGCATACTGTACCATGAAAGAAATGCAGGAGATCGTTTTTGCGGTCCGGCAGATGGAACAGAAGTCGGATTTTGAATGTGACAAGATCCGGGCAGACCAGCTGATGGAGAAGAAAAAATATCTGGCAGCTATTTACCGGTATAAACATCTGCTGGATGAAGCAGATACGAAAGAAACCGGTGAGGTTCTGCGGGGAAATATCTGGCATAACCTCGGAACGGCGTATGCACGTCTCTTTTTGTTTGAAGAGGCGGGGCGCTGCTTTGAGAAGGCATATGCATTTAATAAGCAAAAGGAATCTCTCCGGGAGTGCCTGATGTGCTGCCGCTGCAGGCATGATGAGGAAGCGTTTGCGGAAATTGCAAAAAGATATCAGGTGGAGGAGAGAAAGCAGCAGGAAATCAGAAATGAAATTTCCATTGCATGTAAGAGCGAAAAACTCGAACAGTTTGAATCCCATCTGGAAGAATTAGCGCAGCGGACCGGGGGTGTCCAAAGGGCGAAGGCAAAGAAAGAAGTAATGGATGTGATTGTTCAGTGGAAGAAAGAGTATCGAAGGAGCTGCAAGGTATAACATATGATTTTTTCAAATTTATTTCATAGAAAAAAGAACAAAGAAAGTGAGACAGGAAGTTTCTCACAATATGATCAGAGCGAGTATGCAAAACTTGAGACAAAAAACATTGTAAAAGAATTGAATCTGTCGGACGCGGCACAGGCAAAGAAATATGTAGTGGATTTGTGTAAGCAGATGATTCAGGCGTCTAAGGATATGGAAGACAGTAAATCGGAATATCAGCTGGTGACAAATTATCTGACAGATATTCAGATTCTCGAAGACCTGACGGACGCAGAGCGTAAACCGATTCTTGAGTGTGCCACACAGGTCGCAAAGCTGGAAAAGCAAAGAACCGATTTTCTGAAAACCAAACGCCGGCTGACAGATACGCAGTTTGCGCAGATGCAGGAGGAAGAAGAGAATCTTCCGGGAGTGATCCGCCGGCTGAAAGCCAATGAGGCAGATCTGGATGCGATCAAGAGAAATATGGCATATCTGGAAGGAAAAAAACTGGAATGGTCCATGCAACGGTCAGATTCCGCAAAGGTACAGAAAGTAACCCGTACCGCAGCGTGCTATCTGTTAGCTGTGTTTATTACGTTGTTTGCTTTTGTGGGAATACTTTCCTGGTATCTGAACAGGGATCTGCAGCTGGTTTTCACCATTATGGGATTTGCAGCTGTGGGAGCGGGCGCGTTTATTTTGATCCGTTACCAGGATTCCACAAGAGAGATCCGTCAGGCGGATGTCAACCGCAATCAGGCGATTACTTTGGAGAACCGGGTAAAGATCCGCTATGTCAATACGAAAAACGCGGTGGATTTCATCTGTGAAAAATATCATGTCCGCAATGCGAAAGAACTGGAATTTTTATATGGACAGTATCAGGAGGAAGCGCGGGAAAAGGAAACATTCCGTAAAACCAGTGATGATCTGGATTATTATACGCAGAATCTTCTGCAGTATCTGACACGGCTGCGGATGTATGATACCCGTGTATGGCTGACACATGCAAATGCGCTGGTCGACAGCCGGGAGATGGTAGAGCTGAAGCATGAACTGCTGACAAGGCGGCAGAAACTGCGGGCACGTATGGAGTACAGTGTGGGAAGTATCCATGAGATGAAGGGTGAGGCTCTCAAAAATATGAGCAAGCTCGGAAACAATGCTTATCAGCTGGAGCAGATCATCCGCAAGATTGAAGCGATGAATCCGGTATTTAAGTAAAAATAATAGTGATTTATTGCGTTTTCTTTTGAGATAGCCGCCCAGTGTGAAAGGGGCGGCTATCTCCTGTCTTATCGTGCAGTGTTTTGCATACAGTCAAAATTGGGATTGAAAGCATAGTAGTTTTTGCTGTCCAGTTCTTCCTGCAGCAGACGAAGAGCCTCGCCAAAACGCTGGAAATGCACAATTTCACGCTCGCGCAAAAAGCGGATCGGATCAGCAACTTCCTGATCTTTTGCCAGACGCAGTATATTGTCATATGTTTTTCTTGCTTTTTGTTCTGCTGCCATATCTTCCACCAGATCAGCAATGGCATCACCACTTGACTGAAATTCGGTAGCGGAAAATGGAACTCCACCCGCAGCCTGCGGCCAGACACCTGCGGTGTGATCAATATAATATGGTGCAAATCCGGAAGCTTCCAGTTCTTTGGCGGAAAGTCCGCGTGTCAGCTGGCGGACAATCGCACCAATCATTTCGAGGTGACCAAGTTCCTCGGTTCCGATGTCAGTAAGTACACCGGCAATCCGCGGATTTGCAAAAGAAAACCGCTGGGCCAGATAGCGCATGGAAGCTCCCATTTCGCCATCGGGACCACCGTACTGACTTATAATAAAAGATGCCATCTTAGCATTTGGTGTTGAAATGGAAATCGGATATTGCAGTCTTTTTTCATAATTCCACATAGCTTATTTCACTCCTTCCCATGGCATTGGACCGTCATTCCAGTCCCAGTCCTCCAGCGGCTGGCTGCCAAATGCGGACAACGGTTCGAAACGTTCCTCGTATGTCTTTTTAGCTGAACTGTATAATTCGTTGCACTGATTGTAATAAGAGAGTGCCTGTGCGTCATCCGGATGGGTGTCCAGATAAAGAAGCATATCATAGGCACAAAAGCCCAGTGCCATAACCCAGCGGTACAATTCCGACCGGTTCATTGGCTGAGAAGATGGTCTTGTCATCGCCGCCGCCCTCCCTGCATCGTATTCATATTGCATTTTCCGGTAAATGGTTTATCCAGTTCCGGAAAAATTGTGCCTGCGGCAAGCCCGCGCATGGGATCGTAGGTTTTGCCGAATGTCTGCCAGGGAACGTAGCACATGCCAGGTACCTGATGGCTGCCATTGTCTGTTTCCGGCATAGTATTAATAGTTGCATTCATGGATTTCTTTTTCCTTTCTGATCAGCATATACTGTATGATATGTTTCGTTTGCGTTATATGTGTATTTGTTATATAATAAAACACATGACAGAATAAGGAGAGAAACGCAATGAGTAAAGTAAGAACAAGATTTGCACCAAGTCCGACAGGAAGAATGCATGTGGGAAATCTTCGTACGGCATTGTATGCATACCTCGTAGCAAAGCATGAGGGCGGAGATTTCATCTTAAGAATAGAAGATACCGATCAGGAGCGTTATGTGGAAGGTGCGGTAGATATTATTTACCGCACCCTGCAGAAAACAGGCCTGATCCATGACGAGGGACCGGACAAGGATGGCGGCTGTGGACCATATGTACAGAGTGAGCGTCAGGCACAGGGCATTTATTTAAAATACGCAAAAGAGCTGATCGATAAAGGCGAGGCCTATTATTGTTTCTGTGACAAGGAACGCTTAGAGGGACTCAAAAAAGTAGTTGCAGGAAAAGAAATTCATGTATATGACAAGCACTGTCTGCATCTTTCCAAGGAAGAAGTAGAAGAAAAACTTGCCGCAGGCGTACCGTATGTCATCCGCCAGAATAACCCGACGGAGGGAACGACAACGTTCGAGGATGAGATTTACGGGGATATTACCGTTGACAATGCGGAGCTGGACGATATGATTCTGATCAAGTCCGATGGATATCCGACTTACAATTTTGCAAATGTGGTAGACGATCATCTGATGGGAATTACCCATGTTGTCCGTGGAAACGAGTATCTTTCCTCTTCCCCGAAGTACAATCGTCTGTATGAGGCATTTGGCTGGGAAGTACCGGTATATATCCATTGTCCGCTGATTACGGATGAAAATCATCAGAAGCTGTCAAAACGATGCGGACATTCTTCGTTTGAAGATCTGGTAGAGCAGGGATTTCTGACAGAGGCGATCGTGAACTTTGTTGCATTGCTTGGATGGAGCCCGGCAGATAACCAGGAGATCATGACACTCGAAGAACTGGTAGAAAAGTTTGATTACCATCATATGAATAAATCACCGGCAGTCTTTGACTATACCAAGTTAAAATGGATGAACGGGGAATACATCAAAAAAATGGACTTTGACAAGTTCTACGAGATGGCACTTCCGTATATCAAAGAAGTGATCACCAAAGATTATGATCTGAAGAAGATTGCACATATGGTACAGACCCGTATCGAGATCTTCCCGGATATCAGGGATCACATTGATTTCTTTGAGAAACTTCCGGAATATGATGTGGCAATGTACACGCACAAGAAAATGAAGACAAATGCACAGACTTCTCTTGAAGTGTTGCAGGAGATCCTTCCAGTCTTAGAGGCTCAGGAAGATTACAGCAACGATGCATTGTATCAGACACTTCTTAAGTATGTAGAGCAGAAAGGCTGCAAAAACGGATATGTTATGTGGCCGATCCGTACGGCAGTATCCGGCAAGCAGATGACACCGGGCGGTGCCACCGAGCTTATGGAGGTTCTTGGAAAAGAAGAGTCTCTTGCCCGTATCCGTAAAGGAATCGAGCTCCTTTCTCAGGCACAGTAGAACATTCTCACGGGAGAACGAATGAACTATAATAAATCCCAGCAGCAGGCCATCCGCCATAAGGATGGCCCGATGCTTGTTCTGGCAGGTCCCGGTTCCGGGAAAACTGCGGTAATTACCCAAAGAACGAAACAGTTAATTGAATATGAGAACATAGATCCGTCCAATATTCTTGTGATTACATTTACGCGAGCGGCGGCACAGGAGATGAAGCAGCGTTTTCTTGCAGTGACAGGAGAAGAGAGAACGAAAGTGACCTTCGGTACGTTCCACGCCATATTTTTCATGGTGTTGAAGCTGGCGTATCATTTTGATTCCGGAAATATTATATCGGAGGAGCAGCGATATCAGTTTATGCGGGAGATTCTGTCTTATCATCATCTGGAATACCGGGATGAAGGTGAATTTATCGGGGATGTTTTAACGGAGATCAGCCGTGTGAAAAATGAGCAGATTCCGCTGGAACATTTTTATTCTTCCAGCTGTGGGGAGGAGGTTTTCCGGAAGATTTACCGGGAATATGATGAGCGGCTCAAAAGGAACCGCCTGATTGATTTTGATGATATGCTGACATACACATATGAGTTGTTTTCCCAGCGTAAGGATATTCTTTCGGCATGGCAGAAAAAGTACCGTTATATTCTGATCGACGAGTTTCAGGATATCAATCTGATCCAGTGGAAGATCATGTGTATGCTTGCCGCACCGGAAAATAATCTCTTTGTAGTGGGAGATGATGATCAGTGCATCTATCGGTTCCGCGGTTCGAAGCCGGAAATTATGCTGGGATTTCAAAAGATATACCCGCAGGCAAAGATTGTGAATCTTGAAGTAAATTACCGGTGTGAGCCGCCGATTGTGGAGGCAGCTATGCGCCTGATCGCACACAATGAAGAACGTTTTCCGAAAAAGATCCGTGCCGGAAAATCCGGGAAACAGAAGGTGCGTTTTCAGTACTTTGAGGACTGCTATAAAGAGAATGCATTTTTGGCAGAAGATATCCGGCAGACTGTGCAAAATGGGGTTCCGCTTTCGGAAATCGCAGTACTGTTTCGGACAAACATGCAGCCGCGTGCCCTGATGGAATATATGGTTTCTGCCAATCTGGCATTTCAGACGAAAGACCGGATTCCGGATATCTATGAGCACTGGATTGCCCGTGATTTTTTCACTTATATCCGCATCGCACAGGGAAGTGACAGCAGGGCCGATTTCCTTTCTATTATGAACCGGCCGAAGCGGTATATCGGCAGGGACAGCCTGCCCGATGAAACGGTATGTTTTGATGAGTGGATGAAATTATATGAGGAGCAGCCGTGGATCGCGGAGCGGATCGAAAAGTTGTGGTATGATCTGAAACATTTGTCCCGTCTGAGCCCTTATGCGGCAATCAACTATATCCGGCGGGGAATCGGGTACGATGATTATCTGGCAGAGTATGCCGAATACCGGAATGCGAATAAAGAAGATTTTTATGAAGTGGCAGATGAAATCCTTGCGAGTGCCAAAGGGTACCGTACATTTGAGGAATGGTTTGCACATATAGAAGAATACCGGCAGGAGTTAAAGAGACTGGCGCAGGAAAAGCGCAGGAATCAGAATGCTGTGACATTTGCAACACTGCACAGCGCCAAGGGGCTGGAATTTACAAAAGTGTATCTGATTGACGTCAACGAGGGCGTAATGCCTTATAAGAAAGCAGTATTAAAGCAGGATGTCGAGGAAGAAAGGCGTTTGTTTTATGTGGGAATGACCAGAGCAAAGGAATCCCTGACCATCTGTTCGGTAAAAAAAATGCGTGGCAAAGAGGTGGAACTGTCGCGTTTTATCAAAGAAGCCGGTAAAGAGCCGTAAAAAACCTGCATCGGGTATTCGATGCAGGTTTAAAAAAGTTACTCTTCGTCTTCGAGTGCATTGAAGTAGTCATCATCGAGCATTTCATCGAAGCGGTCAGCAGCAGCTTCGTACTCGTCGTCATCCGTGATGCTGTCGATCTGTGGAATGCCATCCTCATCCTCCGCATAGCGGTAGAGATAAACGGTGCCTTCATCCGGATCAGAGCCGTCCGGATTGAGCGGCATCAGTGCAATGTAGTCCTGTTCATTTACGTCAAAAATGGTAAGGATTTTGCATTCTACTTCGCCTTCATCCAAATCAAGTGTTACACGAATATCGTCAATCTCATCCGGGGTAACGGGTGTTGCTTTTTCTTTATCTGCCATAAGATACCTCTTTTCTTAATCGTTTTTTGTGCCTTATATCATTATAAGCGAGGAGTAAGGAGCTTGTCAATTCGAAAAAGTGATATACAAAGTTTTTTAAAAAGGGTATAATGAAAAACATGAAAATACGAGATACGAAAAAACGAACAGACAATAGAAGGATCAGGGAAGGGGATTACGCAAAACCGGGAGTGACGGTTCAGGGAGAATGGACGACTTTTACGTTTGATGCGGAAAAAGAGGACAGCTGTTTTGTGGTACTTAAGGATATACAGACCCAAAAAGAAGAAAAAATAGCTGTTCCGGCAGAATACTGCATGGGATCGGTGCGCTCTGTCGCAGTGGCAGATCTGCATCTCGAACATCTGATTTACGATTTTGAGATCAATGGGAAAACGGTAATGGATCCGTGCGCACATGCCATCATGGGGCGTCAGGTCTGGAATGACAGTTCACGCAGCCGGCAGCAGTATAGGGTGCATGGGGCATTTGATGTGCAGGAGTTTGACTGGGGAACGGACGTTTGTCCGGAAATACCGAGGGAACAGATGATTATGTATAAGCTGCATGTGCGTGGTTTTACGATGGATTCCGGTACCAGAAGTGTTCCGGGGACGTTTCGTGCGCTTATGAACCGGATTCCTTATCTGAAGAAACTCGGTGTGACAACAGTTGAACTTATGCCGGTGTATGAGTTTGAGGAAATTGAACTGCCAAAGCAGCAGAAACTTCCGGAATATATCCGTTGGAAAGAAAAACAGACGGATCAGATCCGTCCGGCAGAAAAAATAAAAGAGGCTCCGAGCAAAGTGAATTACTGGGGATATGAGCCCGGAAATTATTTTGCGGTGAAGGCATCGTATGCTGCCGATCCGCTGCATGCTTCCCGGGAATTCAGGATGCTGATCCACCGGCTGCATGAAAACGGCATGGAATGTGTGATGGAGATGTATTTTCCGGAGAAAGTGAATCATAATCTGATTTTAGAAGCGCTTCGTTACTGGGTGCGGGAATACCATGTGGACGGAATCCATCTGCTTGGGGAACATCTGCCCATTACGGCGATTGTGCAGGATGGCATGCTCAGCCGTACCAAGATTTTTTATGTGGATTTTGAGGAAAAAGCATGTGCGGCAAGCCGGAAATATCCGAATCTGTATATTTACAAAGAGGAGTATCAGTATCCGATCCGGCAGGTCTTAAACCATATCAATGGAAATATGCGTGATTTTGCCGATCAGCAGAGAAAACAGGGGGCTTTTTTAGGCTATATCAATTATATAGCAAGCAACAACGGGTTTACGCTTGCAGATCTGTTTATGTACAACGATAAACACAATGAGGAAAATGGAGAGCAGAATCTCGATGGGAGTTCCTGGAATTTCAGCAATAATTACGGCGTGGAGGGACCGACCAGAAAGCGTTATATCAATGCGCTGCGGAAATTAAACTGGAGAAATGCGGTTCTTATGCTTATGCTGGCGCAGGGGGTTCCTCTGTTGTGGAGCGGTGATGAGATGGGAAATTCCCAGAACGGAAATAATAATGCATACTGTCAGGATAATCCCACCGGCTGGGTGAACTGGAAGAATGAGAAGTCTCATCGCAGACAGATCGAATTTCTGCAGCAGGTAATTGCGTTTCGAAAAGAACATACCGTGCTTTCAAATCCGATGCCATTCCAGTTTTCGGATTATAAATCGCTGGGGTATCCGGATCTTTCCTATCACGGGACAAGTGCGTGGATGTTAGAACCGACACCGGATCATCTATGCCTGGGAATGCTTTATTGCGGGGCTTATGCCCAAAACGAAAAAGAGCCGGATGTCTATGTCGCCTATAATTTTCTTGCCGCGGCAACGGAACTGGCTTTGCCTAAACCGCGAAAAGGGAAAGAATGGGTTGTCTGTATTGACAGCGGAGAAGAGGATGCTGCGTTTTTGGATGTACCAAAGCCCGTAAGCGGAGGAAAAATCATTCTCCGGCCACAGACCATCTGTGTGCTGGAGAGCAGGGAGATGAAAAAACATGGGTAATGCATGGAAACATTTTTGCACAATTACACATCACAAAAATCTGGTGCTTGTCGGTTGCTTTAAGATCGGACTATACAGGCAGGGGCTGCTGCATGATCTTTCAAAATATTCTCCGACGGAATTTCTGGTCGGTTGCAAATATTATCAGGGAACCATGAGTCCGAACAATGCAGAGCGGAAGGAAAAGGGGTATTCCCTGGCGTGGCTGCATCACAAAGGACGCAATAAACACCATCTCGAGTACTGGATTGATTATGATATTTCAAAAGAACCGGGGAAAGAACATTCGGGGATGGCAGGAATGAAAATGCCGGTGTGCTACGTGGCGGAAATGTTTGTTGACAGGATCAGTGCATCCAAAAACTACCAGAAAGACAAATACACGGACCGGAGTGCACTCGATTACTATATGCACGGCAGATCGCATTATCTGATCCATCCGGATACCGAGGCACTGATCCACTATCTTTTACTGATGCTGGCAGTGCGGGGGGAGAAGGAAACATTTGCATTTGTAAAGAATGAGGTACTGAAAGGAAACGTTCCTTATGAGAGGGAAAGCCTGATCCGGCGCATACAGGAACTGGCACCGGAAGAAAAAATATAAAAGGGAAAAGCACAGAATGCCTTCTGCTGACATAGAATATTAGAAAGCTGTTGGAAAAGGTGCTGTGTGAAAACATTTTTGGTTCCCCTGACACCGGAAGAGGAAACAGACTGTCTGTGCAGATTAAAAAATGGCGAGCAAGGGGCAAAGGAAGAACTGGTGTTGCACAACATGCGCCTGGTAGCCCATGTCGCAAAAAAATATGTCAGTTCGGAAGAAGAACAGGAGGATCTGATTTCCATCGGTACGATCGGACTGATGAAAGCAGTAGACAGTTTCCGGCCGGAATACGGAAATAAATTTGCAACGTATGCCATCCGGTGTGTGGACAATGAATTGCTGATGCATCTGCGATCAAAGAAAAAACAGCGCAAAGAAGTTTCTATGTTTGAACCGATTGGTACAGACAAAGAAGGAAACCAGATTCAGCTTGTCGATGTGCTGGAGTTTCATGATAAAAATGTAGCGGATGAAGTGACAAAAAGGGAGCAGATGAAAAAAATCCGTACCTTTATGAATGATGTGTTAAGCGAGAGAGAAGCATTTATCATTCGGCGAAGATATGGAATCGGAGGAAATCAGGAACTGACCCAGAGAGAAATCGCGCGGGCACTTGGAATTTCCCGTTCCTATGTTTCCAGGATTGAAAAGAGAGCACTGGAAAAACTTAAAAAAGTGATAAGCGAATAAAGTCGTTGCAAAAAGATGCATTTTATGATAAGGTAAATGCATCTTTTTTCATGCATGTGTCTGTGCAAAATTCCCATTTGTTGGAATGAGGTGAATATGTATAGCCAAATCAGGACATCCATGCTGGATGGAATCTGCGCAATGCCGGTACAGGTAGAGGTGGATATCAGCATGGGAATGCCGGTGTTTGATATGGTAGGATATCTTTCTCCGGAGGTGCGGGAGGCGAAGGAACGAGTGCGTACGGCGCTTCACAATTGTGGAATTCTTCTGCCTGCAAAGCGGATTACCGTAAATCTTTCTCCGGCAAATATAAGGAAAACCGGAACCGGATTTGACCTGCCGATTGCGGTTGCACTGCTGGTTGCCATGGGGCTGGTAAAACCGGAGAAGTGCGCGGACACGATTTTTTCCGGGGAGTTGAATTTAAGTGGACAGTTACTGCCGGTCCGGGGAATTCTGCCGATGGTTTCGGATGGAGTAAAGGAAGGAATTTATAAATTTGTTGTTCCGGCGGATAATCTTATGGAAAGCCGTCTGGTGCAGGGGGCGGATGTCTGCGGATTTTCTGCATTGGAATCGGTGATCGGCTATCTGCAGGATGGCGGTTATAAAGAGCCGGCATATGCAGGCCGGCGGCAGAACAGATCCCATGGGATGCCGGATTTTTCCGAAGTAAACGGGCAGCAGTTTTTGAAACGGGCAGCGGAAATCGCAGCGTCCGGAATGCACAATATGCTTATGGTCGGGCCGCCGGGAGCCGGAAAAACCATGATCTCCGAGCGGATGGCTACAATCCTGCCGCCACTTACAAAAAAAGAGCAGCTGGAGGTTTCAAAAATATACAGTGTCTGCGGTCTGCTGGCAGACTCCCGGACACTGTTGCAGGAACGGCCGTTTCGCAGTCCGCATCATACGGTCAGCATGGCAGGGCTTGCCGGCGGTGGACGAAGTATCCGGCCGGGAGAGATTTCACTGGCACATCATGGCGTACTTTTTCTGGATGAACTCCCGGAATTTTCCAAATCAACGTTAGAAGTGCTGCGTCAGCCGTTGGAGGAACATCAGATTCATTTGACGCGCGCGGTCGGCAGTGTGACCTATCCATCGGATTTTTTACTTCTGGCATCTATGAATCCATGCAATTGCGGATATTATCCGGACCGGAACCGATGCAGATGCACACAGGCATCCCTGCAGCGGTATTTTGACCGGATTTCCCAGCCGCTCATTGACCGCATGGATCTTTGTGTGGAAGCGCCGATGGTTACGTATGAAGAACTGACGGGAAACGGCAATAATGAGAGTTCAAAGACCATCCGGGACAGGGTGTGCGAGTGTCAGGAACGTCAGATTTTCCGGTTTAAAGATGAAATCTTTTCTCATAACAGTGGAATTCCGGCAGCAAAATTAAACCAGTTCTGCCGGCTGGGAGAAAAGGAACAGCGGTATATGGAAAAAATGTTCCATAAACTGTCACTTACTGCGCGCACCTATCATAAAATCCTCCGGGTGGCACGAACAATTGCCGATACACAAAAGGCGGAAAACATCCGTGTCTGTGATCTGACAGAAGCTGTGTGTTACCGGAGTATCGGGGATAAATTCTGGGGAGGTATGGAAAGATGAGTATGTATGCGTACTGGCTTGCAAATACCGGACTGACCGTACATAAACTGACGGGTCTTATGACAGAAGGAATCGGTGCGGAAGAACTGTATGCATTGCAGGAATCCCAAATGAAAAAAATCCGGGTTCTGGATGAAAAGGATGTGGGAAAGATTACACAATCCAGGAGGCAATGGGATGTACAGGAGCGCTGGGGAAAACTGCAGGGGGAAGGAATCGGTTTTGTCTGCGTGGAAGATGCGCGGTACCCGCAAAAGCTCCGCCGGATTTCTGCAACACCTTATGCGCTGTATTATATTGGCAGGCTGCCGGATGAAACGCGAAAGAGTGTGGCAATTGTCGGGGCGCGGACAAGAAGTGCCTATGGAAGCCAGATTACGGGGAAACTGGCGAGGGCACTTGCACAGAACCGGATGGATATCATCAGCGGCATGGCGATGGGGATTGATGCTGATGCGCATAGCGGAGCACTGGAAGAAAACGGGGATACCTATGCGGTACTGGGCTGTGGCGTGGATGTGTGTTATCCGAAAAGAAACCGGTATTTATATGAAAAAATGCAGGATCGGGGAGGTATTTTGTCGGAATATCCGCCGGGCACACCGCCGCTGCCGGGATATTTTCCGCAAAGAAACCGTATCATAGCCGGACTTGCGGATTACGTGATTGTGATGGAGGCAAGAAAAAAGAGCGGATCGCTGATTACTGCGGACTATGCCATGGAACAGGGAAAGGAAGTGTATGCCCTTCCCGGGAGAGTTACGGATGCCCTGAGTGAAGGAACCAACCATCTGATCCAGCAGGGCGCCGGCATTTTTGTAAGTGTGGAAGATTTCCTGCAGGAACTGCAATTACAGCCCCAAAATATAACGACACAAATAGACTTTAGAAAAAATCTTCTTGAAAAAGACGAATCGTTGGTGTATGCTTTATTAGATTTTTATCCGGTGGGTCTTGGAACCCTGATCGAAAAAAGTCCCTATGGTCTGGTAGAAATTCTGCCGGTTTTAGAGAGGCTGGAACAGAAAGGGTTCATTCAGGAGACCATTCCGAATTATTATATAAAAACAATTTAGATGATATAAGGAGCACCAAATGGCAAAGTATCTGGTAATCGTGGAGTCACCGGCAAAGGTGAAGACGATTAAAAAATTTCTGGGAAAAAATTATGAGGTCATGGCAAGTAACGGGCATGTGAGAGATCTTCCGAAAAGTCAGCTCGGATTTTCTCCGGAAAATGATTTTGAACCGAAATATATTACGATTCGTGGAAAGGGAGAGATTCTTGCAAAGCTGAGAAAAGAAGTAAAGAAAGCGGATAAAATTTATCTCGCAACTGACCCGGACCGTGAAGGAGAGGCAATTTCCTGGCATTTAACCAAGGCGTTGAAACTGGACGATAAAGATGTCAGCAGAATCAGTTTTAACGAAATTACAAAAACAGCGGTAAAAGCATCCTTAAAGACACCGCGTGAGATTGATATGGATCTGGTTGATGCACAGCAGGCGAGACGTATGCTGGACCGTATGGTTGGTTACCGGATCAGCCCGTTGTTATGGGCAAAAGTAAAAAGAGGGCTGAGTGCCGGTCGTGTACAATCCGTTGCTTTACGGATTGTGTGTGACCGTGAGGAAGAAATTGATGCATTTATTCCGGAGGAGTACTGGTCTTTAGAGGCAAGCCTCCTGCCGGAAGGTGAGAAAAAACCGATTACAGCAAAGCTGCTGGACAAAGGCGGCGAAAAGTTTGAGATTTCTTCCGAGGAACAGATGAATCAGGTGCTTGCGGAATTAAAAGGCAAAGAATTTAAAGTCTGCGATATGAAAAAGGGAGAGCGCACAAAAAAAGCGCCGCTTCCTTTTACAACCAGTACTTTGCAGCAGGAAGCTTCCAAAGCGCTGAATTTCCCGATCTCGAAGACGATGCGGATTGCACAGCAGCTGTATGAAGGTGTGGATATCAAAGGACAGGGAACGGTCGGTATCATCACTTATCTGCGTACGGATTCCGTTCGTATTTCGGAAGAGGCGGATGAAGCAGCGCGTGCCTTTATTTCCGAAAGCTACGGAGAGGAATATCTGTCTGACGGAGAAGGAAGCAAGAAGAGCAATACAAAGATTCAGGATGCGCACGAAGCGATCCGTCCGACCGATATTAACCGTATTCCGTCCGAGATTAAAGAGTCGTTAAGCCGGGATCAGTTCCGTTTATACCAGCTGATCTGGAAACGCTTTGCCGCAAGCCGTATGGCAAACGCAAAGTATGAGACAACAACCGTTAACATTGCGGCGGGAGATTATACATTCCGCGTTTCTACTTCCAAAGTAGCTTTTGACGGATTTATGCTGGCCTATACGGAAGCGGATGACGAAAAGCAGGAAAAACAGGTACTTTTAAAATCGATTGATAAAGATACAAAATTAAAACTCGAAGAATTCGATCCGAAACAGCATTTTACACAGCCACCGGCACATTATACGGAAGCTTCGCTGGTAAAAACACTCGAAGAACTCGGAATCGGACGGCCGAGCACCTATTCCCCGACCATCACAACGATTATTGCCAGACGTTATATCACAAAGGAAAATAAGAACCTCTATGTAACGGAGATCGGTTCGGTTGTCAATTCCATTATGAAGGAGTCTTTCCCGACCATTGTAGATGAACATTTTACTGCAAATATGGAATCTCTTTTAGACAGTGTTGCGGAAGGTCATTTAAACTGGAAGACGGTTGTTGCGAATTTTTATCCGGATCTGGAAGAGGCTGTGGAGGCTGCGGAAAAAGATCTCGAAAAGATTACCATTGAAGATGAAGTGACGGATGAAATCTGTGAAGTATGCGGGCGCAATATGGTAATCAAGTATGGACCGCATGGAAAGTTCCTGGCATGTCCGGGATTCCCGGAGTGCCGGAATACCAAGCCATATTATGAAAAGATTGGTGTCGCATGTCCGAAATGCGGAAAAGACGTGGTCATCAAAATGACACGCAAGGGCAGAAGATACTATGGATGCATTGATTATCCGGAATGTGATTTCATGAGCTGGGGGCGTCCGGTGGAAAAGAAATGTCCGCGCTGTGGAGGCTATATGGTAGAAAAAGGAAACAAGCTTGCATGTGCGGATGAACATTGCGGTTACACGGAAGCAAAAGAAAAAGAAACAGAATAGTCGTAAATTTTTCAAAAAATATTGAATTGTCTGATAAATAGTGCTACACTCATGGTATCTGTGATAAAGACAGGAGGAAAAACATGAGTGTTCAACTTCTAGACAAGACAAGAAAAATAAATAAACTGCTTCATAACAATAATTCGTCCAAGGTGGTATTTAACGATATCTGTGAAGTCCTGACAGGAATTCTTGATTCCAACATCCTTGTAATAAGCAAGAAGGGAAAGGTTTTAGGTTCCAGTGTATGCAAAGGGGTTGAGGAACTGCAGGAACTGATCGTGGATGAAGTCGGCGGATATATTGATGCAGAACTCAATGAGCGTCTTCTGGGAATCCTTTCCACAAAAGAGAACGTAAATCTGGAAACACTCGGATTCGGAGATGAATCCAAAAAGTACCGGGCCATCATTACCCCGATTGACATTGCTGGGGAGCGGCTGGGAACCTTATTTGAATACCGGTGCGAAACGGAATATGACATTGATGACATTATTCTGACAGAGTACGGAACAACGGTGGTAGGACTGGAAATGATGCGTTCTGTAAACGAAGAGAGTGCAGAGGAAGCGAGAAAGGTTGCAATCGTAAAATCTGCGATCAGCACACTTTCTTTCTCGGAACTTGAGGCAATCACCCACATCTTTGATGAACTGGATGGCAATGAGGGAATTCTTGTTGCAAGCAGAATTGCGGATCGCGTGGGAATTACCCGTTCCGTGATTGTAAATGCACTTCGTAAGTTTGAGAGTGCGGGCGTGATCGAATCGCGTTCTTCCGGCATGAAAGGAACTTACATAAAGGTTGTCAATGATGTGGTTTTTGATGAACTTGCAGAACTGAAAAGAAAAAATGCAAAATAAAGGATGGAACCGAGCGGACAGCAAAAGGACTTGTATGTAAATATAAGTCCTTTTTTGTCATTTTATGTAAAAACTACTTGTATTTTGCTTGATTTATACTATAATTAGTATGATACGATAATTGGGAATACTAGATAAGGAGGCACAAAATTGCTGAGTACAGATGCTTTCAATTATGTGAATGTTCTGGATAAAGCTGCTGATGCGAGCTGGAGCAGGGAGAACATTCTGACTAACAATATTGCAAATGTAAACACTCCGGGATATAAGAGAAAAGACTTAAATTTTGAAAATACATTAAAAACAGAATTGGGTCGCTGCAAGCATGAGTCCCTGGATTCGAAAATGAAAGACGTGGATCTTTCCAGACTGAATCCATCGGTTTATGTGGACAGTTCCAATTACTCCTATCGGCTGGATGGAAGCAATGTAGATATTGACACGGAAGAAGTGGAGCTGGCATCCGAACAGATCCGCTATCAGGGAATTACAGCCGGAATTAACGGACAGTTTGACCGTATGCGTTCCGTGATTAAGTAAGGGGGAAAGATAAATGGCTTTATTTCAGGCGTTTAATATCAGCGCGTCAGGCATGACCGCAGAACGGTTTCGTACCGATATCATTGCGGAGAACATTGCAAATGTAAATACAACATCAACAGAGAGCGGCGGTCCGTACCGACGCAAAATTGTAAATTTTGCAGAACGGAAAGTTACCCCGTTTTCCCAATATTACGCAACTGCATCGCAGAATCCGGCAATCGGAAATGGTGTAAAAGTAACTTCCGTAAAGGAAGATACGGAAACAGATTTCGTGAAAGAATATGATCCTTCCAATCCGGATGCGGATGCGGACGGATATGTATCCTATCCAAATGTAAACACGGTCACGGAAATGACCAATCTGATCGATTCTACCCGTGCATATGAGGCAAATGCGACTGCATTTGATGCCACAAAGAGTATGGCAACCACGGGACTTTCCATAGGAAAACAATAATAAAAAGTAAGTTATACGAGAGAGGACAAAAGCATGGATATCACACAATTGTCTGGAGTTTCTTCTGACTATCTGAATACATTCGCAAAAAAAGAGGCACTTGTTCCGGGAGACGATGACAGTTTCAGCGCGGTGCTTTCAACAGCGATGAAATCAGTAGATGAAACCAATGACCTGCAAAATACTGCGGAGTCGGAAGAAGTACGGTTCGCACTTGGGGAAGCCGAAAATCCACATGATCTGCTGATTGCAGAGACGAAAGCAAATGTAGCATTGCAGTATACGGTTGCAGTGCGGGATAAACTGATTGACGGATACAAAGAGATTATGCAGATGTCAATCTAGTAAGTGAGGAACGAAAACATGCCAGAACAGTTACAGAAAATCCTTGACCGTGTGGTTGAGTGGTGGAAAAAATTTTCCAATAAACAAAGAATGCTGCTGATCAGCCTTACCGCAGTGGTGATCCTTGCGCTGGTGATACTGGGAGTTGTTGTATCAAGACCGAGTTATACAACACTGATTGACTGCCAGAACGCAAAAGAAGCCAGTCAGGTAAAAGATCTGTTAGACGGCGAAGGTGATATTGATTATAAGGTAACGGATACCACACATTTTGAAGTAAACAAAAAAGATGAGAACAAGGCAAACTGGCTTTTGGGATCCAATAATATTGATACAACGGGATTTGACCTGTCAGATCCGAACATTAAGGATTATATCGACGGAAGTTTTTCTACCACGGAGGCAGATAAACAGAAACTTGCCAAAAGCTATATGGAAGATAAACTGGAGAATGTGCTTGCTGCGAATGACCTGATTGATTCCGCAAAAGTTACACTGGATATTCCGGACGATGACGGTACACTGATTTCGCGGATGCAGGAAAGTTCTGCCAGCGTTTCGCTTGCCCTGAATGGTTCTATGGATTCGGATCAGGCGTATTCGGTGGCACGCCTTGTGGCAACCGCCCTTGGAAATGATTCGACAGACAAAATTACCATTCTGGATCAGAAGACATCCAAAATCTTGTTTTCGGGAGCAGACCAGGATGATGATGCCACGGTTGTTTCCGACAGTCTGGACATCAAAGACCGCATTAAGAATTCCGTGGTCAATGGTATCAAGGATGTAATGGTCAAGTCCGGTATGTATTCGGACGTGCAGGTTGCACCGAACCTTGATATTGATATGTCCAAGGTGGAAAAGGCGGTTCACAATTATTCACACAATGATGGACAGGATCAGGGAGAACTGACAGAAAGCTCTGAGTATAATTCAGAGGCAAAAGGTGGACAGGCTGCCACTCCGGGAACGGATTCCAATGATGATACGCCAACCTATGTGACACAGGATGGCGAGATTACAGAATCTTCCGTGTCGGATGTGGATAAAAAATATTCGCCGAATGAGGAAATTATAAAAACTATTTCAAACGGTGGAGCGATCAACTATGATAACAGTTCCATTGCCGTGACTGCCACACGCTGGGTTGTTTATGATGAGGACGAATTGAAAGATTCCGGGCAGCTGAAAGGGACAACGTTTGAAAAGTTTAAGAGCGCACACAGTGATCCGGTACAGGTGGATGCAACGCAGGATGAAATTGACCTTATCGCAAAAGCTACCGGAATTCAGTCTAGTGCAATTAAACTGGTCTGTTATGAAAGACCGCAGTTTGTGGAATCCCAGAAGAAGGGATTCGGACTCACCGACATTTTACAGATTCTGCTTGCGGTGCTGATTTTTGCGTTGCTGGGGTATGTTGTATTCCGCAGTACCAGAAAACAGAAAGTGGAAGAGCCGGAGCCGGAACTGTCTGTCGATGCCCTGCTGGCGGCTACTTCAGATAACGACGATGAAAATCTGGAAGATATCGGGTATTCGGAAAAATCAGAAACCCGGAAACTTATTGAAAAATTTGTGGATGAAAATCCGGATGCGGCAGCACTTCTGCTTCGCAACTGGTTAAATGATGATTGGGAGTAATTTATGAACAACGACTCATATACTGGAGTACAGAAAGCAGCGATTCTTTTGATTACGCTGGGACCGGAAAAGGCGGCAACCATTTTCAAACATTTAAAGGAAGATGAGATTGAAGAATTAACGCTGGAAATAGCGAATACAAGAAGCGTATCGCCACAGACCAAGGAGGAAGTGCTGGAAGAGTTTTATCAGGTATGCCTCGCACAGCAGTATATTGCGGAAGGCGGTATCGGATACGCAAAAGAACTTCTGGAAAAAGCACTCGGAAACGACAAGGCACAGGGAGTTATTGCAAAACTTACAGCATCTCTTCAGGTTCGTCCGTTCGAATTTATCCGAAAGACAGATCCGGCACAGCTGCTGAACTTTATACAGGATGAACATCCGCAGACGATTGCGATGATCCTTTCGTATCTGGCTCCGGCACAGGCGTCCCAGGTACTGGGAGCTCTGCCACCGGAAAAACAGGCTGATGTTGCAAAACGTATTGCAACTATGGATCGTACTTCTCCGGATGTGATCAAGGAGGTAGAACGCGTACTGGAGCGGAAACTTGCATCTCTTGTAAATCAGGATTACACCATCGTCGGTGGTATTGATGCAATTGTTGGCATTTTGAACAGTGTCGACCGTGGAACAGAGAAACATATTATGGAATCCCTGGAAATCGAAGAGCCGGAACTTGCAGACGAGATCCGCAAAAAGATGTTCGTGTTCGAGGATATTCTTCTGCTCGACGACCGTGCAATTCAGCGTGTGTTGCGTGATGTGGAAAATGCAGATCTGGAGCTTGCGCTTAAGAATACAACGGAAGAAGTACAGAATGTGATCTACAAGAACCTGTCAAAACGTCTGGCGGCAATGATCAAGGAGGATATGGACTTTATGGGTCCTGTTCGTATGAAGGATGTTGAGGAGGCACAGCAGAAGATTGTTGCTGTGATCCGTAAGCTCGAAGATGCCGGAGAGATTGTAATTTCACGTGGCGGAGGTGACGATATCGTTGTCTAATTTACTGAAACAATGTTATGTCGTCAGTTCGGGAACTGGTACAAGAATTATCAATTCCAATGACGGGGTACGCCAGAAATTAAAAGAACTGCAACAGGAACAGGCTCCGGAACAGGTAGATGTATCAGCAGAGGACGGACAGGAGAATGCACCGGCTGGTTTCTCACAGGGGATTCAGGCAAAAACCGTGCAGATTGATGTGGAAGCCCTGCGCAGGGAAGCACTTGAAAAGGCAGCTGTGGAGGCAGATGAGATTACTTCCACGGCAAAAGAAGATGCAGAACGTATCCGTGGGGAAGCGGAAGAAAAAGCCCGTACCCTGTATGAAGAACAAAAGAAACTCGGATACGAAGAGGGTGCCAGATGCCGGGAAGAAGAATTAAACAGGGAACATGAGAAGGCGATGGAGTCTCTTCATGCACAGAAAAAACAACTGGAAGAACAGTATCATGAAAAAATGTCGGTGATGGAAAAAGACATTGTGGACGCTGTGATTCAGGTATTTGATAAAGTGTTTAAGATTCAGTTTGAAGAGAAACGTGAACTTTTACTTCAGCTGGTAAATGGAGCATTACTTGACATTGACCCGGGAGATAAAATACGGATTCACACGAACCGGAGCGATGAGGAAATCCTCAAAGAACATCTTGCACAGATGCAGGATATTGTAGGAAAAGATGTTGCCATTGAATTTGTAAAGGATAATAAATTATCGGATGGACAGTGCAAAATAGAAACACCGTATGGCGTGGTTGACTGTGGGGTAGACACACAGTTGTCTGCACTGCTGAAGGATATACGTTCACTGGTATAAACGGGAGACGAATTTGGTTAAAGAAGCGGAAAAGTATTTACAGCTGATGGACCGCCAGTATTATAAGAGTTATGGAAAAGTAGTCAAGGTAGTAGGTCTTACCATTGAATCTGTCGGACCAAAGGCACGTATGGGAGATTTGTGTAAAATTTACCCGAACGAAAAGGAAGAGGAATATGTTATCGCGGAAGTGGTCGGTTTTCAGGATTCCAGACTGATCCTGATGCCGGTTGACAGCGTGGAAGGGGTTGGAACCGGATGCATTGTGGAAAATACCGGACATCCCCTGTCAGTTCTGGTTGGAGAAGAACTGCTTGGGCATACGCTGGATGGAATCGGACGCATGACGGATGGAACGGAAGAAATTCACGGTTCGTATTATCCGTTGGAAAATACGCCGCCGGATCCGATGGATCGCCGGATTATCAGCGAGGTACTGCCGCTTGGCGTAAAAGCGGTGGACGGACTGATTACGGTTGGAAAAGGACAGCGTATCGGTGTGTTTGCCGGTTCCGGTGTCGGGAAAAGTACCCTGCTTGGCATGTTTGCAAGAAATACGAAGGCAGACATCAATGTAATCGCACTGATCGGCGAGCGCGGCAGGGAGGTCCGGGAATTTATTGAACGTGACCTTGGTCCGGAGGGAATGGCACGGTCCGTTGTCGTGGTCGCAACGTCAGATAAACCGGCACTGATCCGTAATAAGTGTGCAAAGACAGCAACGGCTGTGGCGGAATATTTCCGTGATCAGGGAAAAGATGTACTGCTTATGATGGATTCCATGACACGATTTTCCCAGGCACAAAGAGAAATCGGACTTGCATCCGGGGAACCACCGGTTACCAGAGGGTATCCGCCGAGTGTGTACGCACAGATGCCAAAACTTCTGGAACGTGCCGGTACAAATGAAAAAGGATCGATCACCGGACTATATACGGTTCTGGTAGATGGAGATGATTTTAATGAGCCAATCACGGATACGGCGCGTGGCATTCTGGATGGACATATTGTTCTCGACCGTAAGCTGGGACATAAAAACCATTATCCGGCAATTGATATTTTACAGAGTATTTCCCGTGTTATGAATTCCATCGTAACAAAGGAACATAAGGCACTTGCCGGAAAATTAAAACAGGTGCTTGCCACATACAGTGAAGCAGAGGATCTGATTAATATTGGAGCCTACAAAAACGGATCGAATCCGGATATCGATTATGCAATCCGAAAGAATAAAGAAGTAAATGAATTTCTGTGTCAGGATACGGAAGAAAAGTTTGCTTTTGATGAAGAAGTGGAACTCTTAAAAAAGGTGTTTGACGACTGATCAATGGACAGAGGTTTTAAATGGCAAAATTTGTTTATCGTATGCAGAACATACTGAACATTAAACAGAAACTGGAGACACAGGCGAAAATGACATACAGCCTGGCAAACCAGAAATATCTGGAGCAGCAGAAGATTCTGCAGGAATATATGGTGCGCAGAGTCGGATATGAGCAGCACTGGAAGAAACTGATGCAGGGAAATTTAAATCTGCAGGAAGTCGAACATGCGCGGGCAGATGTAAATGCCATGAAAACGATTGTCAGACGGCAGATGGTAGAAGTCCACAAGGCGGAAAAAGAACTGGAAGATGCCAGAAACCGCTTAAAAACCGTGATGCAGGAACGAAAGGTTCAGGAAAAATTGAGGGAAAAGGCATTTGAAGAATTTAAGCAGGAACTTGCAGAAGCAGAAACGAAAGAAATCGATGAACTTGTAAGTTATACCTATAACAAGGGTGAACAGGGAGAATGATATGGCAGACGAAAGAAACCTTGTCGACGAGGAAGACGCGGTAAAGGAAAACAGCACAAAAAATCGAAGAGAAAAGAAAAAACGGGAAAAGAAAGAAAAAAAAGAAAAAAAGAATGCCAAAGGAAACGCACCGGAACCGGAAGAAGATGAGGATGAAAAGGGAGGCGGCAGGCTGATTCTTGTCCTGACAACCATTTTAATCATTGCGATATGGATGGGAATTATAGGAATTTTGATTAAAACCGATGTCGGAGGATTTGGATCAACGGTGTTATATCCGCTTTTGAAAGATGTCCCTTATGTTAATAAAATCCTCCCACAGCCGGAAGAAACGGTGGAGCAGACCGAGGGCACAGAGCATCAGTATGGGTCTTTAAGCGAGGCCATCAGCCAGATTAAAGAACTGGAAAAAGAACTCGATGAAGCCAGCAGTACAAATAAAAATGACAAAAAAAAGATCAAGGATCTGAAGGCACAGATCAAGGATCTTTCAAAATACAAAGAGGATGAGGCTGCCTTTGAAAAGGAGAAGGAAAAATACTACGAGGAGGTTGTTTTTTCCGATCAGGCACCCGATATACAGCAGTATAAGACATATTATGAGAGCATTGATCCAGAAAATGCCGAAGTCTTATACAAACAAGTGGTTGAACAGATTACCTACGATAGTCAGGTTGAAGATTACGCAAAGACATATTCCAACATGAAGCCTCAGGAGGCGGCCAGCATCTTTGATACGATGACGGACAATCTGGGGCTTGTGGCTGACATTCTCATGAATATGGGAACACAGCAGAGGGCGGATATTCTTGGCAAGATGGATGCAACGACTGCGGCGAAGCTGACAGAGATCATGGAACCTACCAAGAAAAAGTAGGAAATCTGTAAATAACAGAAAGGAGGAACGTGTTTGACAAGTGCAAATGTATTTAATTTGAATTCTGTAAAGCAGGGTCAGGTATTAAATGCAAATGCTGCAAAAGGCAGATCAAAAGCTGAAAATCCGGATGCGGCAGGCGTGTTTGCTTCACTGATGGGCAGTAACTACTCTACAAATTTTAATATGCCGTCCGTGAATACAAAAATAAACAACAATGTATTACAGCAGACAAATGCGGCAGATAATTACGACCGGTATCAGTATCAGGATAATACCATCCGTCAGGCAGCCGGAGATGTTGTCACAGACGTGATTGGCAATTCGACAGATGCTCTGGATCAGTTCCAGGGCGATGTTGTCAGGACGGTGGCCGAACAATTGGGTGTTTCGGAAGATTCTGTAAAAGATATGATGGAGTCGCTGGGACTTACAGCTTTTGATCTCCTGAATCCGGAAAATCTTGCACAGCTTGCAATGCAGCTGACAGGAGAAACTTCTCCAATGGATTTACTGATGAATGACCAGTTTCAGGGGCTGATGCAGCAAATGGACCAGCTGGGAGGGCAGCTTGCAAATGAACTAAATCTTCAGCCGGCACAGATGGAGGAACTGATTGCGCAGATGGATATTCTGCAGACACCGGAAACTCTGACCGATGAAGAAATGCAGGTATTGACCGATGTGGCAGGACAGCAGACAACAGCAGATACTGTTTCGGCAGATGTGATGCCGGAGCTTGCACAGACTGATGAGGTACAGCCAATGGATAAACAGGCGGATGTATTTCAGAAAGAACCAAAATCGGATGAAGTACGCACACAGCAGCCACAGACAAAGGAGACAAAGCAGACAGCAGAACAACAGACGATGGAACAGCAGACGGATGCCGGAGATGCAGATTCGCAGACAGGGGATCAGGTGAAGTCGGCGCAGCCGGAAAAAATGACGGCAGACCAGACCAGCTCTGATGTGGCAAAGACACAGACTGCCATGCAGATGCAGGATACCGCCGGGGTACAGACGATGGCGCATGCGGCGGATGTAACATCCGAGACATCGTATATTTCTGTGGATACCATGGATTTGCTGGAACAGGTGGCAGAGCAGATCCGTGTGAATGTTTCGCAAGGAACTTCATCGATGGAGATGCAGCTGAATCCGGAAAATCTCGGGAAAGTGTATGTAAATATTTCTTCGAAAGAAGGCATGATCCATGCACAGCTGGCAGCTTCTAATGAAGCAGTCCGCGCAGCCCTTGAAACGCAGGTGGCAGATCTGCGGCAGAATTTAAATCAGGCAGGTGTCAAAGTTGACGCCATAGAAGTAACCGTTGCTTCCCATGAATTCGAAAAGAATCTGGAACAGAACCAGGAGAGTGAAAAGCAGCAGGGAGAAAGACAGCAGGAGCAGTCCGGAGGCAGAAGAAGAAACTTAAATCTGTCCTCACTGGATGGATTGTCAGGACTGATGACAGAAGAAGAAACTCTTGCAGCACAAATGATGCGGGAGAATGGAAATTCCATGGATGTAACCGCATAGAAAGGAGAAAAAATGGCAGATACGACAACTTCCGCACTGAATTGGGCAACTGTGGAAAACGGAAAAGTAAAAACGACAACATCGAAAAAAAGCGATGAGTCCAACAACGGAACCATGGGATATGATCAGTTCCTTACATTACTTTGTGCGGAAATGCAGTACCAGGACCCGCTCGAGCCTACCAGCAATACCGAATATGTGGCACAGCTTGCAACGTTCTCACAGTTAGAGGCAATGCTTGGCATGCAGGATACACAGAAAAACGAGATGGCAAACAATCTGGTTGGAAAATATGTAATCTTAAAGGTTTCGGACGAAACAACCGGAAAAACTTCTTATGTGGACGGTAAAGTAGATTATGTCATGTATCAGGAAGACGGATCACAGATGCTCAGTGTCAACAATAAGCTGTATTCCATCGATACGCTTGATACGGTGGCCGACAGTGATTACTATGAAGCGATTGGTTATGCCAAGACCATTTCAAACATGCTGGCACAGCTTCCGGATATTGAAAATATTACGACCAAGTATTCCGGTGCGATAGAACAGATCCGTAAGGTATACGATGGCATGACGGATTATCAGAAGAGCTTTGTAAGTGAGTCTGATCTTGCAAAACTGAAGAAGTATGAGCAGAAGATCAAAGATCTGGGTGGAGATACCTCAGACGATACAAAGACGGATGATACCAAAACAGATACGGATACGAAAACCGATGATACCAAGACTGATACGGATACCAAGACCGATGACACAAAAACGGATGACTCGAAGACAGAGAATGGTTCCGGTCAGAAGAGTGACGAGACAACAGGTGCATAGGAAAGGGGAGAAAAGAGATGAACCCGATCAGCAAACAGTTTTCGTCGATCGAACAGGTAACCGGTCAGTATTTAAAACAGAAAAACGTAACCAGTCCGTCAAAGACGTCGGATGTTTCATTCGAAGATGTCTTACGGCAACAGCAACAGTTAAAGTTTTCAAAGCATGCCTCGCAGCGGTTAGAAAGCAGAAATATCAGCTTATCCGAGGAACAGAATGCCAGACTCGAAGACGGAGTGGAACAGGCACATGCCAAGGGAATTAAGGATTCTCTGGTTTTGGTGGATTCACTTGCTTTTATTGTTAATGTGCCAAGTAAAACCGTTGTTACCGCAATGGATCAGACGGAAACACAATCAAATATTTTTACAAATATAGATGGCGCAGTTATTATGTAACCGGACCTTATGGAAGTTACAGGAATCCCGACTGACAGAAGGATTTCAAAACCATATTGCCATCTAAGGAGGTCAATGTACTATGATGAGATCATTATTCTCTGCTGTGTCAGGTCTTAAGACACACCAGACGAGAATGGATGTAATTGGTAACAATATTGCCAATGTAAATACCGAAGCGTTCAAAGCTTCCAGCGTAAGATTCAGTGAACTGATGTACCAGACAATGTCCACCGCATCCGGTGGGGATGCGTCAACCGGTACGGGTGGTGTCAATGCCAAGCAGGTTGGTCTTGGTGTAAGCACGGCATCTACCATGATCAATATTACCGGGGCAGGTTCTTCCGAGACAACCGGAAACCCGTTTGATTTAAAACTCAGCGACAGCCAGACCACAAACTTCTTTATTGTCAGCGATGGAACAAATACCATGTTTACCCGTGCAGGTTCGTTCTATGTAGATGGAAACGGCTACCTGTGTATGAGTTCTACCGGATATACGGTACAGGGATGGCAGGTAGACAAAACGACAGGTGAGATCCACAAAGATACGGTTTCTCCCCTGCAGGTGATGTCACCGTCCAACACGACATCCGCTCCGGAGGCAACGACAGAGGCTTATGTGCATGGAATTCTGGATAAGGAAGATACCGATGTCACCGGAAAAGACGGCTATGTTATGACTCTTGGATTTTATGATGATCTGGGATATTCCTATACGGCTAAGTTTGCGGTATCGACACCGAAGACAACTCAGGGATTAGGCACTGGAAATAATTATTTTATCAGTTTAACGGATATTATTGATTCGAAGGGAAATTCTATTGTCACAAAAGACGAAAATGGAAATGCAATAAAAGACGAAGCTGGTAAGCGTAAGATGCTTGATTCGATCTGGGGAGATGACGGGAAACAGGATGATACGAATGGACCGAAGGGCTATTATATGAAATATGATTCCAATAAGGGTACATTTGTAAGTATTGGCGATGGTTCGAATACAACAGCTGGTACGAAGGCTGTAACGGCGAAATCCTTAAAACTTTCTGCCCTGGGAACACAGTATACAACAAATAATGCAGACGGAACGACACAAAAATCCAATTTTAAGGACATCAATGTAGATTTTTCCACTTCCACCAATGTAGGCCATGGCGGAAAGTCAACACTGAAAGTAGAAAAAGGAACTTCTGTTGGAAAAGAAACCGGTAAGAAGAATGGTGCAATGATCGGACTTGCTGTAGACCAGAGCGGTAAGATTTATGCAAGCTATGACAATGGTAACACCGAACTTCTCGGACAGATCGCAGTGGCACAGTTTGCCAATGCTTCCGGTCTTGAAAAAATTGGTGATAACTGCTATCAGACAACCTTAAACTCCGGCGAGTTTGACGGTGTGGGTGTAGCTGTGGATGCGGATGGAAGCAAGATCAATTCCGGACAGCTGGAAATGTCAAACGTTGACCTTTCCGGACAGTTTACCGATATGATCATTACGCAGCGTGGATTTCAGGCAAATTCGCGTGTTATCACAGTTTCCGACACATTACTGGAAGAATTAATCAACTTAAAGAGATAGTTTGAAAAAATAGTTGGGAAATGGTTTTTTGACTGTTTCTCAACATTTTTTTGTGATTTTATACCCTTTTTAACAAAAAGGAAGTAGACAAGAGAGAGAAAGTTTAGTAAAATCATATAAAAGGGTATTTTGATGGATTTTGTCGGAAGATCCATCGGAATTCCTAATTTTAGAAAATGGAAGGTGTAGTTCATGGATATAGCATCACTGCTTTCAATTATCGGCGGAATTGCCATGGTTATCTTTGGCGTCCTCAGTAGTAACAGTTTTGACATCACTGCGATGCAGATGTACATTGATCCGGCATCTGTTGTCATTACGTTTGGTGGATCTATCTGTAGTACGATTGGGTGTTTCAAGCTTGCAGATGGAATCAACGGATTCAAGTCAATTTCACTCCCGTTCAAGGATAAAACATATGATCCGTCACAGACCATCCGGACAATTATTGACATGTCAAATGTCGGAAGAAAAGAAGGTTTGCTTGCACTTGAAGAAGCTGCAAACGGAATTGAAGACGAATTCCTGAAAAAAGGAATCATGCTTGTAGTAGATGGCACCGATCCGGAGCTGGTTCGTGGGATTCTGGAAACGGATATGGTGTGTCTGGAAACCCGTCACAAGGATGTGATTAAGTTTTGGGAAAAATGGGGCGAGATGGGTCCTGCCTGGGGTATGATTGGTACCCTGCTCGGACTGATCGCCATGTTAAATAAACTTTCCGATCCGTCTGCGATCGGACCACAGATGTCTGTAGCACTGGTTACGACACTGTACGGTTCCCTGATTGCAAACTGGTTATGTGCCCCGATTGCCGGAAAACTTTCCGTAAACAATGATATGGAAGTGGTAAACCGTCAGATCACCATTGAAGGTTTGCTGTCCATTCAGGCAGGAGAAAATCCACGCGTTATTGAGGAAAAATTAAAGTCATTCCTTTCACCGACTGTAAGAGAGGGTGTTCTTGAAAACGGCGGAGGAGGTGAAGAGTAGTGGCAAAAAAGAAACAGGAAGATCCGCCAAAAGGAGCGCCGGCATGGATGAATACTTTCTCGGATCTGATGAATCTTTTGCTCTGCTTCTTCGTACTATTGTTTTCCATGTCGACAGTAGATACTGACAAGTTAGAGGCGGTTGTTGCATCACTGCAGAACGCCATCAGCATCCTTCCGACCGGCGGCACAAGCATTGGAGAGGGAGAGATGATTTCTGCCGGTGTCCGCCAGCTGGAATTTCTGGATTCTTACTACAATGAGATGGCAAATTCCAAAGCAGAGAATACCGATGAGCAGACAGATGGCAAACTGTCTGCTCAGGAACAGTACGAGCAGCAGCAACTTGCGGAATCTGAAAAGATGGCAGATGAAATCCAACAGGAACTTGATAATTCACAGCTGTCCGGAAAGGTGGATGTGGATTTCAATGCAGAGTATGTAAAACTGAATCTGAATGGTTCCATTTTGTTTGCATCCGGTAAGGCTGATCTGGTCAAACAGGCAGTCCCGATTGTAAATAAGCTTGGAAAGATTCTTGAAAAATATAACAGGAATGTGATAGAAGTAGAAGGACATACCGATAATGTTCCGATCCGCTATTCTGCAAAATATGAAAATAACGAGGTTCTTTCGGTGTACCGTGCACTTGCTGTCACGGATCAGCTCAGAAAAAACAAAAACTTAAATCCCAAGTACATTAAGTTTGCGGGAAGAGGAGATTACATACCGGTTGCTGACAACAGTACCGCAGAGGGACGTGCGCAGAACCGGCGCGTAGAAATAAAAATTTATAACTCATTCAATTCAAATGTGAAAGAAAATAACTAAGAGGAGTAAGCAATGAAGAAGAATTTAATTTCAGTCGTCATTCTGGCACTTGTGTTTGCAAATTTTGTTTTGACAGCACTTTTGATGTTTTCGGTATTACCGGAGACAAAAAAAGCAAATACACTGATCGAAAAAGTGTGTTCCGCAATTGATCTGGATTTAAACAGTGGTGCGGCTACCGGAACCAGCAATATTTCCATTGATGATCAGGAAATTTATAAAGTCAGCACAGGGGAAGACCTGACAACAAACCTTGCAGAAGGAAAAGATGGAAAGACTCATTATGCAGTACTGAATGTATCACTTGTTCTAAACAAGAAGAGCGACAATTACAAGAAATACACACAGGATTTCCTGACAAATCAGGATGATACAATCAAAAATGATATTATCAAAGTAGTAAGTGGATATACATTTGAGCAGTTTAACCAGAATTCAGATGTAATTAAGGACACGATCCTTGAAGATATGCAGAATTTATTCGGCAAAGATTATGTGATCGGAGTAAACTTCTCCAAACTGACAGCACAATAGGATTTTTACAGGTGGTGAAAAACTGATGGGTGACGTATTATCCCAAAATGAGATAGACAACTTGCTGGCAGCACTTAGTACCGGTGAGCTGGATGTGGATGAAATAAAAGACAATAATGAAAAAAAGGTAAAAGAGTACGATTTTGCCCGTCCTTCCAAATTTTCCAAGGAACATCTGCGTACCATGGAAATGATATTCGAACATTATGGCAGACTTTTATCTACGAACCTGCCCGTGTATTTACGGAAAAATGTTCAGGTAGAGGTGGTGAATTCAGAAGCGGTTACGTATTCTGAATTTTCCAATGCGCTGTCGAATCCGGTTCTTTTGGGAATTGTGAATTTTGCACCCCTCAAGGGAAATATTATTTTGGAAATGGCATCAAATCTGGGGTATACGATTGTTGACCGTATGCTCGGTGGCAGAGGAGATCCTATGGACAAGGTTCGTGAGTTCTCAGAAATTGAACTTCTGATTATCGAGCGGATAATGATTGTGTGCGTCAACCTTTTACGGGAACCATGGGAAAACGTGGCGGATATTCATCCCCGGTTAGAGAGAATTGAAACCAATTCCCAGTATGCACAGATTATTTCTCCGAGTGAAATGATTGCGATTGTGACAATTAACCTTAAGATCGGGGAAGTGGAAGGCCTGATGAATGTCTGTCTTCCGTACCTGACTCTTGAGGATGTGATTGATAAACTGAATACGAAATACTGGTATTCAAATTTGCAGAATCAGGACAATACCGATTACACGGAATCCATTGAGACCTTGATTCGGCGCGCACAGATACCGATCAAAGCTGTTCTTGGAAACAGTATGATATCGGTAAATGATTTTGCCATGCTGCAACCGGGAGATATTATCCGGCTGAATCGCAAGGTAGAAGATGAATTGGATATTTATGTTGGAAATATTCGTAAATTTACTGCACTTCCCGGATCATCGGGGGATAAATATGCAGTCAGGGTCACTTCGGTGATCAGAGAGGAGCAATAAACTATGGATGGAGTATTATCGCAGGAAGAAATTAACGCACTGCTGAATGAACCTGGAGCAGAAGCGAGTGATTCTGCGGAAAATGAACTGTCTGATGCACAAAAAGACGCGATCGGAGAGATTGCCAATATAAGTATGGGAACTGCGGCGACAACGTTGTTTTCGCTTGTTAATCATAAGGTGGAAATTTCAACTCCGGTTGTTTCTTACGGCACATGGGATGACATTGTACAGGAGTATGAAAAACCCTGTGTGTTTATCCGGATTGCATATACCGTAGGACTGGATGGAAGCAATATTCTTGTCTTAAGAGAACATGATGTAAAAGTCATCACGGATCTGATGATGGGAGGAGATGGAACCAATACAGATGGCGAACTTGGCGAATTGCATTTGTCCGCAATCAGTGAAGCCATGAACCAGATGATGGGTTCTGCGGCAACTTCCCTTTCTTCCATGTTAAACCGCAAGATTGATATCAGTCCGCCAAATGCAACGGTGATTAATCTGCAGGAAGACATCGATGAAGCGGAGATTGATTCCTTCCTTACCGGAAAGTTTGTTAAAATTTCTTTCCGTATGGAAATCGGGGATCTGGTTGACAGTACAATTATGCAGCTGTATCCGATTTCATTTGCAAAAGATATGTGTGACGGAGTGGCAAAAACGATGGAAATGGACAGTCAGAGTGTGACGGCCGATTCCTCAGCAGCAAATTCCGGCAATCCGGCAGGGACACAGCCAGCAGCAGCTGCCGCAGCACAGCAGTCACAGCAGATGGCTTCACAGAATACAGCACAAATGGGGCAGCCGATGGGGCAGCCAATGGGACAGACGATGATGGGAAATACTATGATGAATCAGAACATGGGACAGCCGGTCAATGTTCAGCCGGCACAATTTAGCGCATTTGCGGGTGGAAATCTTGGAAATTACCAGCCGGAAAATATTGATCTGATTATGGATGTTCCGCTTCAGGTGACAGTTGAGCTTGGAAGGACAACAAAATCCATTTCAGATATTCTGGATCTGGGACCGGGAAAAATTATTGAGTTGAATAAACTGGCAGGCGAGCCGATTGATGTGCTTGTCAATGGAAAATATGTCGCAAAGGGCGAAGTTGTTGTCATTGAAGAAAGTTTCGGTGTTCGAATCACGGAAATTGTCAATGCTTCAAGAACAGGCGGAAAGTAGAAACAGACATGACAAATGTGTTACTGACAGGTTCTCTGGAAAGCTTTATACAACTTTTGGGTGCACTGTTTATTTTTGCTGTTGTTCTGGCTGCTACATATCTTACCACCAGATGGATGGGAGGTATGCAGCGTGGACGCCAGAATAATAAGAATCTGCATGTGATAGAGACAATCAGTGTCGGCAATAACAAGATGATCAGTATTGTGGAAGCCGGCAGTGTCTATCTGGTTGTTTCTGTTGGAAAAGAGGAAGTACATCTTCTGGCACAGCTTACGAGGGATCAATTAAAAGATTTCTCTTTTGAGCTGGAACAGAGTGGGAAAAAGCAGGATTCTTTTGCGGAAATTCTCAACCAGTTAAAAGACAAGTTACCAAAGAAGCAAGGATAAAGATGAGCAAAGGGAAAAAGATATACTGCATTGCAAGTTTTGCGTTTGCGTGTGCGGTTTTAATACTTACAATTACATTATGCATGATGCATCCGGGACGTGTCTATGCAAGTTCCATGGACCCGGACAGTATTACAAAGATTACACAGAAAGATACACAGGGAGCAGATCATAATACAGACAATGCCAATGGATTGTCAATTACATATAACAATGATTCCGGATCGGTTTCCACACCGATCAAGATGCTTCTGGTGTTGACAATTCTATCACTTGCACCATCGATTCTGATTATGATGACTTCGTTTACCCGAATTATCATTGTACTTCATTTCCTTAGGACTGCGATCGGAACACAGACGACACCACCCAATCAGGTTTTGATCGGTCTGGCATTGTTTCTGACATTTTTTATTATGTGGCCGACGTTCCAGCAGATCAACAAAGAGGCAATTCAGCCGTTCGATAAGGGAGAAATCACACAGTCGGAATTTTTTGAAAAAGCAGAAGGGCCGATTCGTGAATTTATGATCAAAGATGCAAAGATCCAGATAAGGGATGTGAATCTTTTCGCTGAGATTTCCGGAGAAACGTATAAAGATACAAAGGAATTGTCGGATGTTCCGTTTACCACACTGGTTCCGGCATTCATTCTGAGCGAGCTTCGGAAAGCATTCATTATGGGATTTTTGATTTATATTCCGTTTATTGTAATTGATATGGTGGTGTCATCCGTGCTGATGTCCATGGGTATGATGATGCTTCCTCCGACAACCATTTCGTTGCCGTTTAAGATTTTGTTGTTTGTTCTGGCGGATGGATGGGATCTTGTCATAAAATCCCTCGTCCAGACATTTTATTAGGAGGATACCGTATGATTTCACAGGGTGCAGTTCTTGATATTGCAAGAGATGCAATTTATACCATTCTGATCACGTCGGCACCGCTGCTTCTGGTTTCTCTGGTGGTTGGTCTGATTATCAGTATTTTTCAGACGGTTACATCCATTCAGGAGCAGACACTTACGTTTGTTCCAAAGATTATTGCGGTATTTGCTGCAATGATCCTTTGCGGCTCCTGGATGTTAAATAACATGACCGAACTGGTGGAGCGTCTGTGGTCGAATTTCAGTACCTATCTGAGTATGTGATTTGATAAAAAGATATGGTTAATTATGTATTTACACTTGAAAATTTTGAATATTTTCTGCTGATTCTGGTAAGAGTTACCTGTTTTGTGTATGTGGCCCCGTTATTGGGGCAGCAGGGAATTCCCAATCAGATTAAAATCGGATTTTCATTTTTTGTCTCATTGCTTTTATACAATGTAGTAGATCGGCCGGAGCTGACATACGCAAGTGTTGTCGGGTATGCGGTAGTTGTGATCAAAGAGGGAATTACGGGACTGCTGATTGGGTATGCGGCAAGCATCTGTAATTCCATTGTTTTGTTTGCAGGAAATATTATAGATATGGATATTGGTCTGTCCATGTCTACCGAATTTAATCAGGACATGGGAACAGAAACCACACTGACAGGAAATCTGTATTATTATCTGGTTCTGCTTCTTTTGATTACATCTGATTTTTATACCTATCTGGTACGTGCGGTTACGGATTCTTTTTCCGTAATTCCGATTGCCCACCAGAAATTTGCATGGGATCATCTGTTATCTGCAATCACACGCTATATGGGAGATTCATTCATCATAGGGTTTCGGATTTTTCTTCCGTTTTTTGCCTGTATTATGGTTTTGAACTGTGTACTTGGAATTATGGCACGTGTGGCACCGCAGATGAATATGTTTTCGATCGGTATGCAGCTGAAGATTCTGGTTGGATTTGTTGTTTTGTATCTGATCGTGTTCCTGTTGCCGAATGTGGCAAATTATATTTTTGATGAAATAAAGACGATGGTGAAGCTTGTTGCAGAAGGTTTGTATTGACGAAAAAAATCAGAATCGAATATTGCATTATAATCTGCAATGGTTTGCAAAAGACGGCGAAGGCGGCGAGAAGACAGAACCTGCAACCGCCAAGAAATTAAAAGATGCCAGAGATGAAGGTAAGGTTGCAAAAAGCCGGGAACTGAATTCGGCATTTGATCTGATCGTTTTGTTTCTATGCCTGAAAATTTTTGTTTCCTTTGTGGGAGGAAAATTCATAGATATTTTTTCTTATATCTATGAAAATATGCCGGATTTTGTTAAAATAAATGAGGGCGGATTGTCGGTACAGGCTGTGGCAGGCCTGATTGCCTCCGTTACTTTAAAAAGCCTGCTCATTATGCTTCCGTTTATGGCGTTTGGATTTGTTGTTACGCTTCTGGTCAGCATTGTGCAGGTAGGATGGAAAGTTTCCACAAAACCCATGAAACCGGAACTTTCCAAGCTGAATCCATTGAACGGATTCAAACGTATCTTTTCGAAAGATTCGCTCTTTGAACTGGTGAAATCCATTTTAAAGATTGTGATCATCATATATATCGCGTATACTTCCATAAAAGATAATGCAAATGATCTGTTTGCGTTGTATGATCTGGGACTGAATCAGGCGGTTGCGCTTGTGGGGACTCTGATTATCAATACGGGAATAAAAATCAGTATTGTTTATCTTGTGATTGGTCTGGCTGACTTTATCTATCAGAAACATAAGTTTAATGAAGATATGAAGATGACCAAGCAGGAAGTAAAAGATGAATACAAAAATACAGAGGGAGATCCGCAGATCAAAGGACGGCAGCGCCGTAAAATGCAGGAGGTATCCCAGAAGCGAATGATGCAGGATGTGCCCAAGGCGGATGTGGTCATCACGAACCCGACGCATTTTGCCGTAGCATTGAAATATGAGGCAAAAGTCAGTTCTGCCCCGGTTGTCCTTGCAAAAGGAGAAGATTACCTTGCGCAAAAGATTAAGGAAGTGGCGAGGGAGAATAAAATTGAAATTGTTGAAAATAAGCCTCTGGCACGTATGCTCTATCACAATGTTGATGTGGGAGCAGAAATTCCGCCGGAGCTTTACCAGGCTGTGGCAGAAGTTCTTGCTGCCGTATACAAGGCCAAAAATATACAGTAGTGCAGTTATACAACAAACAGGTGCGAAAGGAGGTTGTGCAGGATGCTGAAGAAAGCGGATATCGGTGTAGGTTTATATCTTTTGGCAGCAGTAGTTTTCTTCATTGTTCCAATTCCATCTGTATTGCTGGATGTGATGCTTGCATTTAACATTTCCATCGCCTTAATCATTGTATTTAATGTATTGTTTGTTCGGGAAGTACTGGATATGTCTTTCTTCCCGACATTACTTTTGTTTACGACTATTTTTCGAATTTCTCTGAACGTATCTTCCACCCGTCTGATTCTTCTGACGGGAGATCCTGGTAACGTTGTTAAGACATTCGGTTCGTTCGTCGGCGGAGGAAATATGGTGGTCGGTTCCATTGTATTTATTGTCCTCGTATTGATTCAGTTTATTGTTATCAATAAAGGTTCGGAACGTGTATCCGAAGTAACCGCCAGATTTACACTCGATGCCATGCCTGGTAAACAGATGGCGATTGATGCGGACTTAAATACCGGTGCGATCACCGATGCGGAGGCAAAGGAACGACGGGAAAAGATTCAGAGAGAATCCAGTTTCTTCGGCGCGATGGATGGTGCCACAAAGTATGTAAAGGGAGATGCTACGGCAGGTCTGATCATCACCTTTATTAACCTGATCGGCGGAACCATTATGGGAGTTATGAATCAGGGACTTGGATTTGCAGATGCCATCCAGCAGTATGGTCTGCTGACAATCGGTGATGGTCTGGTGTCCCAGATTCCGTCTCTTCTGATTTCTCTTGCAACCGGTATACTTGTTACCAAGGGATCAAACGAGGCAGACTTTTCCGGAATTCTGGTCAAGCAGCTTTTTGGAATTCCGAGGGTACTTTATATTGTAGGTTCCGTGTTGGTTTTCCTCGGAATTTTTACTCCGTTAAATCCGGTTTTATTTATTGCACTTGGTCTGGTGTTTATCATCGCCGGCAAAAATATCAGCAAGAATATCGGCGAAGAAAATATTGAGGAAGAAGTACAGCAGGCGGAGACGGAGGCGGAAGAGATCCGGAAACCGGAGAATGTGGTTTCCCTGCTTCAGGTCGATCCGATCGAACTCGAATTCGGATATGGTATTATTCCGCTGGCAGATGTAAACCAGGGTGGAGATCTTCTGGATCGTGTGGTAATGATCCGGCGGCAGATTGCATTGGAACTTGGTACGGTTGTTCCGATTATCCGTCTGAGGGATAATATCCAGTTAAATCCGAATCAGTATATTATCAAGATCAAAGGCGTACAGGTAACGGAAGGAGAAATCCTTTTTGACCATTATATGGCAATGAATCCGGGATATGTGGAGGAAGAAATTACGGGTATTCCTACATTTGAGCCGTCTTTTCATCTTCCGGCCATCTGGATTACGGAAGCACAGAGGGAACGTGCAGAGAGTCTTGGATATACGGTAGTTGATGCACCGTCTATCATAGCGACGCATCTGACAGAAGTAATCCGGAGTCACATTGCAGAGCTGCTGACCAGACAGGATGTACAAAACCTGGTCAACAACCTAAAAGAATCCAATCCGGTTCTTGTGGACGAACTCACACCGAAGCTTCTTGGACTTGGGGAGATTCAGAAAGTACTGCAGAATCTTTTGCGGGAAGGCATTTCGATCCGGGATCTTTTGTCTATTTTTGAATCGCTGGCAGACCATGCACAGACATCGAGGGATACGGATGTGCTGACGGAATATGTAAGACAGAGCCTGAAGCGGGCAATCTCAAGCAAATATTTTCCATCGAACGAAACGACTAGTGTCATTACGCTTGATCCGAAAGTGGAACAGGAAATCATGTCTTCGGTCAAGCAGACAGAGCAGGGTGCATATCTGACGATGGACCCGGAGAAAACAAAAGCAATTATGGATTCCGTGCGGACAGAAACCGAGAAACTCGAAAGCCTCGGAAAGAATCCGATCATTATTACATCGCCAATTGTGCGTATGTATTTTAAAAAACTTACAGAAGATTATTTCAAAGATCTGATTGTTGTCTCTTATAATGAAGTAGAATCTGATGTGGAGCTGCAATCGGTAGGGATGGTGACAGCATAAATGACAATTAATAAATTTCAGGGAAAAACACAGGAAGAAGCCATTGCAAAGGCAAAAGAAGAATTTGGAGAACGTGCGGTCATTATGAACATCCGTGAGGTAAAACCGAAGGGGCTGTTTCGTGCGTTTAAGAATTCAACATTTGAAGTGACTGCGGCAATGGAGGAAAAAGAACATTTTTCCAATGCCATGCAGGCAGCACAGATGACACAGAGTATGGCAAAAGAAGGAAAACTGCACGACATGATCAATCTTGCGGCGGATGAACCGATTACCATTCCGAAACTGCAGGAACAGGAAGGTAACGCACAAGCGACCAGACAGGAGCCAGCACGTATGCCGCAATCACAGAACATGACACAGGATAATGATGAAAAAAATTTAGAAGAAAGGCTTGAGGTTTTATCTGACCGTCTGGAAAAATCCCTTGGTGGGAGAAATCCAAAGGAGCCGGAAGCACCAAAGGGACCGTCTTCGGAAGAACTTAATTTTGTCCGGATTCTCTACAGTACGCTGTTAAAAAACGAGGTGAGCGAACAGTATGTCAATCAGATTCTTGGTGAAATTGAAAAATTTATCCGTCCGGGACACAGTGTGGATACAATTCTTTCCAATGTTTACCAGAAGCTGATTCTGCGTTTCGGTCAGCCAAAATCACTGGATTTAAGTGGGGCAAAACCGCATGTTGTATTTTTTATCGGACCTACCGGTGTTGGCAAAACCACAACAATCGCTAAAATTGCGTCCAAATATAAGGTGGATTATGAAAAAAAAGTAGCGTTTATTACTGCTGATACCTACCGGATCGCAGCAACGGAACAGCTACAGGTGTATGCAAATATTCTTGACGCACCTATGTCTATCGTGTATTCTAAAGAGGAACTGAATGAAGCAATTGGAAAATATGCGGAATACGATCTTGTTTTCGTTGATACTGCTGGATTTTCCCATAAAAATGAGGAACAGAAAGAAGATATCAGAAACCTGATTCAGGGAGTTGACCCTGAATATACAAGTGAAGTATATTTAGTTCTCAGTGCTACAACAAAATACAGGGATTTGCTCGATATTGTAGATACCTATCACACAATATCTGAGTTTAAACTGATTTTTACAAAACTGGATGAGACATCAACGTATGGAAATTTGCTCAATATTAAGCTGTATTCAGATGCGGAACTGTCTTATACGACAAATGGACAGAATGTACCGGATGATATTGAATTATTTGATACACAAAAGATCGTGAAACAATTATTAGGGGGCAATTCGTAATGGATCAGGCAGAACAATTGCGAAATGTAATAAAACTGCACAATCAGAATAATCAGAATAATGCACGGGTGGTGACGATTACCAGCGGAAAAGGCGGGGTCGGAAAGTCGAATCTCGCAGTAAATCTTGCGGTATGTCTCAGAAAAGCAGGCAAGAGGGTGATTATTTTTGATGCTGATTTTGGTCTCGCAAACGTTGAGGTAATGTTTGGTGCAATTCCACAGTATAATTTGTCTGATTTTATATACCGTGGAAAGTTAATTCGTGAAATAATCACACCTGGACCCATGGATATCGGGTTTATATCCGGTGGCTCCGGAATTATCGGATTGAACAATCTTACAAAAGAACAGATTTTATATATCGTAAATTCGATTGACACATTGAATGAACTGGCAGATTTTATCCTGATTGATACGGGGGCAGGAATCTCGGATCAGGTTTTGGAATTTGTCATGGCAAGTCCGGAGGTATTACTGGTATCCACACCGGAACCAAGTTCCCTGACGGATGCGTATTCGCTTTTAAAAGCATTGTACCGCAATCCCGATTTTGTGGAGGAAGAGACAACCATCCACATAGTAACCAACCGGGTAAATTCCCGGGACGAGGGACAGGCAATTTATGAGAAAGTGAATTCCGTAGTGTCTAAGTTTTTACATGGAAGTCTGAATTATCTGGGGATGATTCCACAGGATGCTGCTTTGGAACGGGCGGTAAGGCAGCAAAAGACAGTTACCATGAGTGACCCGAATGCAAAATCTGCCAGGGCGATTTCAGAACTTGCAGATCATCTGTTAAACGGCACCCGGCAGAAGACACCGGTACGGTGGGGAATAGCACAGATGTTTTCCAGTTTTTTATCAAACCGAAAATAGGGAGATGAATAATTATGAAACTTTCAGATGTGATTACTCCGGGAGACAAAATTGATATTAAAATGCTGCATGAAGCGAACCAGGAAGATAATGGAGGAGAGATCGCGAAAATCTATCAAAGTGCGGTCAGCGACATTTTTTCGGATCAGGAATTGGAAATTTCTATGCCGACAAGTGGTGGAAGAATGGTGTTATTTCAACTGGAGAGGGAGTGCAGCATTGTTTTTTATACAAAAGGCGGTATGTATAACTGCACAGCAGTTGTGAAGAAACGTTATCGCAAAGAAAATCTGTATCTGCTCAGAATTGTGATTACTTCCGGATTACAGAAATTTCAGCGCCGGGAATTTTTCCGGATTCCTTATACGACACCGTTAAAATATTACGAAATATCGGAACAGACGGCACAGATGCAGACAACGGAAGAATTGTTTACGGAAATTCAAAAGCCGGAATATATTGATCAGGTACGTGAGGGAACGATTCAGAATATCAGTGGTGGTGGAATCCGCTTTGTCTCTGGACAATGGATAAAACAGAACCAAGATATTCTTCTGGTGATCAGACTGACAAATGAATATTCGGATGAAACTTTTTATCTTCCGGGACAGGTGATTGCAACAGAAAAACATCCAGCGATAGAGGAAATGTACATTCACCGGGTAAAATTTCTGTTTCGGGATCTCCGGGACCGGGAAAAAATTGTACGCTTCGTTTTTGAGGAAGAGAGAAGAATTCGCAGGAAAGAAGTTGGGTGACTCATATGAAAAAAAACATTTTAGTAGTTGATGATTCTGCACTCATGAGAAGGGTCATGTGTGATATAATCAATTCAGACAGTAAATTTCAGGCAACGGACTATTGCAGAGATGGTCTTGAGGCATATGAGAAACTGAAGCATACCAGCTATGACGGTGTGGTTCTGGATGTGAATATGCCACGCATGGATGGACTGCAGTTACTCGAAAAGTTACAAAAAGAAGGCATACGTGCAAATGTGGTTATGGTAAGTACACTTACCGACAGCAGGGAAGCAGATGTTACCATTTTAGCCATGGAGCGCGGAGCAATTGATTTTGTGGCGAAACCGACAAACATCATAGAGGCAAAAGGAGAGGCATTCAAAAGACAGCTTCTTGGCGTATTGAATGCTGTTCTTGCAACACAAAAGGCAGCAGAAAGTGTCCGTCCGGCAGTAAAACCGGCTGCAAAAGCACCGATGATGCGCAAAGCGACAGGCGGAAAGAACAAACTGGTTGCACTGGCTTGTTCCACAGGCGGACCGAAAGCGTTACAGAGTGTGATTCCGTTTCTTCCGAAAGAACTGGATGCCCCGGTTGTACTTGTACAGCATATGCCGCCGGGATTTACCAAATCCATGGCTGACAGACTTGATGATCTGAGCAAAATCAGGGTGAAGGAAGCAGAGCATGGAGAGCGGCTGCAAAAGGGATGTGTTTATATTGCTCCGGGCGGAAAACATTTGAAAGTTGCAAAAACCGCAGACGGAAACAACAGCATTGTACTCGATGATGCAACACCGGCAATCGGAGGACTGAAGCCGTGTGCAAATCTTATGTATGATTCACTGACGGGAAGCAGCTATGATGAAATCGTATGTGTTGTCCTGACAGGAATGGGAGCAGATGGAACCAACGGAATTCTTTCGCTGGGAAGATCAAAACCGATTCGCGTAATTGCACAAAACGAAGAAACCTGTGTGGTATACGGAATGCCGAAGGCAATCTATGAAGCAGGTGTGGTAGATGAAGTTGTACCACTGGATGAAGTTGCACAGACAATCACAAAAAACGTGGGGGTAAAATAACATGGATGTAAGCCAATACCTTGAAATCTTTATCGATGAAAGTGCAGAACATTTACAGACGTTAAGTGACTGCATCATGGAACTGGAAAAAGAACCGGATAACAAGGACGTTATTAATGAAATCTTCCGTGCAGCCCATTCTTTAAAAGGAATGGCCGGTACAATGGGATTTAAGAGAATGCAGCACCTGACACATGATATGGAAAATGTGTTCCAGGAAGTCCGCAGCGAGAAAATCCAGGTAGACAGTCAGATGATTGATCTGCTGTTCAAGTGTCTGGATGCAATTGACGGATATCTTGAAAATATTAAGGCAACCTCTGATGAAGGTGAGGAAGACAATGAAGTCATTATCAAGGAACTGAACAATTTCCTCGCAAAAGCAAACGGAGAGGCTGCTGCCGCAGAGGCAGCACCTGCAGAAACAGAAAAAGAAGCAGCGGCGCCGACAGACAATGGAGACCACAAACTGTATCTTCAGATTGATCTGACGGATCAGGAGCGGGATGCCGTTATGACTGCAAAAGACAGTGGAATGCATATTTACGGCATGACGGTTATGATCCAGAAAGAGTGCCTTTTAAAAGCGGCCAGAGCTTTTTTGGTATTCCGCGAAGTGGAGGCTTTTGGAGAGATTCTTGTATATCGTCCGAGCTCTCAGGATATTGAAGATGAAAAGTTTGAACAGGAATTCAGCTTTTATGTCGCATCACCGGAAAGCTTTGACAAGATCCAGAACGCTGCAAAGAATGTTTCCGAGATTGAAGATGCCGTTGGAGAAGAACTGACTGATTTTTCACCACGCGTAACAGAAACTGAGACGGAAGAAAAGAAAGAAGAAAAACCGGCAGAGACAAAACCGGAAGTACAGGCTGAACCAAAGAAAGCACCGGAAAAGAAAAAGGCTCCGGCAAAGAAAAACGGTGTAGGAAAACCGGCGACAAGCCGTACGGTCCGTGTGGATATTGAAAAGCTGGATGCTCTTATGAACCAGGTATCCGAGCTTATCATTGCAAAGAACAGTCTGGTATCCATCAGCTCAACGGAAGAGGGAGGCTTTACCAATCAGGGATTCCATGAACAGATTGAATATCTGGAGCGAATCACCACAAGCCTTCATGAATCTGTTATGAAAGTCCGGATGGTGCCAATTGAGAGCGTTGTAAATAAATTCCCACGTATGATTCGTGATCTGTCCCGTACATTGAATAAGAAGATGGAACTGGTTATGACCGGTGAAGATACCGAGCTGGATCGTACCGTAGTGGATCAGATCGGTGATCCGTTACAGCATTTGCTTCGTAATTCTGCGGATCATGGTCTGGAAGACACCGAGCTTCGTATCCAGAGAGGAAAGCCGGAAGTCGGAAATATTTTCCTGAATGCATATCAGGAAGGAAATAACGTTATTATCCAGGTGGGTGATGACGGTAACGGAATTGATACCGAAGCGGTAAAAGCAAAGGCAATCGAGCGAAATATTATTACACCGGAACAGGCCGAAGTCATGACACAGAAAGAGATCATAAATCTCCTGTTTATGCCAAGTTTTTCCATGGCAAAGAAGATTACGGATATTTCCGGAAGAGGCGTTGGCCTTGACGTTGTAAAATCTAACATTGAGCAGCTTGGCGGTGATGTGGAAGTTAAGACAAAACTTGGGGAAGGAACAACATTTACCGTTCGTCTTCCTCTGACACTTGCCATTATTCAGGCATTGATGGTTGAAGTCCGCGATGAAAAATATGCCATTGCCCTTGGGTCCATTGCAAATATTGAGAGTGTACCGGTCAGCAGCATCAAGTATGTGGAAGCAAAAGAGGTTATTCATCTGCGTGGAAGCGTTATTCCGCTTGTTCGTCTGGACAAACTTCTGGATATTGAACCAAGAGAAGAAGAACCGGAAAGCCTTACCGTTGTTATTGTAAAGAAAGGCGACAGTCAGGTAGGACTTGTTGTTGACGATCTGATGGGACAGCAGGAGATCGTTATTAAGTCTTTAGGCAAGTATATCAATGGAAATAAGCTGATCAGCGGTGCAACAATCCTCGGTGATGGTGAAGTTGCGTTGATTCTGGATGCAAACACACTGATGTAATGGGGGTGAATGACGATGGCTATTGCAAACAATCAGATTGAAACAAATGAGAATAAAAATAAAGAAAAAGAAGTAAAGCAGTATATCGTAGTTCAGATCGGTTCTGAAAAGTACGGAATTGATATCAGCTATGTCGATAATATTGTGCGTATGCAGAAAATTACCCGTGTGCCAAAGGCACAGGAGTATTTCAAGGGAATCATCAATCTTCGAGGCGAAATTGTGCCGGTTATGAGTATCCGTCTGAAAATGGGACTTGAGGATGATACCTTTACTTCGGCATCCCGGATCATTATTTTAAAGATCGAAGATAAAGGGTCTTTAGGCGTGATTGTAGATGAGGTTTGTGAGGTTGTAAATCTTTCTGAGGATCAGATCGAAAATAACAATATCAATTCAAATCATGTAAAAGATACTTTTATCAATGGTATTGGAACAAGCGGAGATCAGCTGATTTCCCTGTTTGAAATCAATGCGATTGTAGACGAAAAAGATAACACATAAGACAACTGAGTATAGTGAGGCTATGCCTCACTATACATGGTTATTGGAGGAAAAAGATGAACGATTTTACATTGGATAATGTAAATGAAATGTATATTGACGTACTGCGCGAAATTGGAAATATCGGAGCGGGAAATGCAACAACTTCTCTGGCAAGCATGATCAATGAACAGATTGATATGAATGTTCCGAAAGTAGAATTGATGGAAGCTTCTAAGCTGAGTTCCGCAATTTGTCCGGAAGACGAGATTATTGTCGGAATTTTTCTGGAAGTAACACATGATATTACAGGAAGCATGATGTTTTTAATGCGCATGGATTCCGCCCATTATCTTGTGAACAAACTGATGGGAAGAGACCCGGAAAACGATGCACCTTTTGATGAGATGGATTTATCTGCCATGAAGGAAATCGGAAATATTATTACGGCTTCGTATCTGTCTGCACTTTCAAGCATGACAAATCTTACGATTTTACCATCCGTTCCATATATTGCGGTGGATATGGCGGGAGCGATTCTTAGTGTTCCGGCAATTCAGTTTGGACAGTACGGAAATAATGCGCTGCTGATTGAAACAGAATTTGGCGATGAACGTATGATTAATGGATATTTTATCCTGATGCCTGAGGAAGAGTCCTATGCAAAGATTTTATCCTCTCTTGGAATTCAGCTATAGAGGAGATCGTAGAATATGGGAGAAGTGATCAAGGTTGGAATGGCAGACCTGAAAACCGCAAAAGCTCCGAATACACTCACGACACTGGGGCTGGGCTCTTGTATCGGATTAACACTTTATGATCCGGTGACGAAAATCGGTGGATTGGTACATTATATGCTGCCAGACAGCACGAAATTAAAAAATAATACCAATATTGCAAAATTCGGGGATACCGGAATCCGTGAACTTTTAAGACAGGTTCTGGCTTTGGGAGCAAATCAGAGAAGACTTGTGGCAAAGATCGCGGGGGGCGCATGCATGTTTGAAATGAGCGGACTTTCGTCTGTGGGAAATGTAGGCGCACGCAATGCGGAAGAAGCAAAAATTATTTTGAAAGAATTAAGGATCCCGCTGATCGCGGAGGATACCGGTTTAAATTACGGACGTACGGTAGAACTGGATTGTGAGACCGGAGATTTCAGAATTAAATCGGTGGGAAAAGAAATTAAAGTAATATAGAGGGACAGAAGATGAAAACCAATGGTGTACCGGCTATTATTATGTTGGCGGCAGGGTTTATTGACTGTGTGATTGCAATTCTTACGCACATGTCACTTTGGAATTTTACAAGACAGCTGTTACTGGTACTTGTCCTGTTTTATGTGATCGGTTGTGTGGTAAAAATGATCATTGACCGAAACTTCAAGGATATGGAAGATGACCAGAACGGGGAAGAAACGGAAGAGTCTAAAGAGGAGCAGGAAGCGGAAAGCTCTGAGGAACAGGAAAATACTGAACAGGCCAAAGATGCACAGGAGCAGTCGCAGGAGCAGCCGGAGGTTCAGGAGGAACAACAAACAAAGTAATTAACCGGGGCGGAATGATGTAGATGAAAACTGCGGATAAAGAAAAACTCTGGGATGCGTATCGTCAGAAGAAAACGCAGGAGACCAGAGAACAGCTGATAATTGAATATGCGCAGCTTGTAAAACTCGTAGCGGGAAGACTCAGCATGTATCTTGGACACAATGTGGAATATGATGATTTGGTCAGTTATGGGATTTTCGGACTGATTGACGCAATTGATAAATTTGATCTGGAAAAAAATGTAAAATTTGAAACATATGCGAGTTTGCGGATTCGTGGTGCTATTTTAGACCAGATTCGTAAAATGGACTGGATTCCAAGAAGCGTAAGACAGCGACAGCGCAAAATTGATGAAGCGATGAAACAGATCGAGATGAGGACCGGTAAAACAGCTTCGGATGAAGAACTTGCAAAGCAGCTGGGGCTGACGGAGGAGGAACTGTGCAACTGGCAGACACAGCTTAAGGTGACCAACGTGGTGTCTTTGAATGAATTTGAAGAAAATGGTCCGGAGCCAATGATTGATTCGGCGCATCCGGTCCGGTTTTCACAGCCGGAAGAAGTGGTGGAGGAAGCAGAATTACAAGAAAAACTGGCGGAATCCCTGGAACTTCTGACGGAGAAAGAGCGGCGCGTTATTGAACTTTATTATTATGAAGATATGACCCTAAAAGAAATCAGTAAAATATTGGAAGTGTCAGAATCACGTATTTCCCAGTTACATACCAAAGCATTAAACAAGATGCGTAAAAAAATGGGTGTTTATATGAATATTCTGACGGAGTAGGAGCGGATCTATGGCAATTGCACCAATCAATTATGCTACGATACAGCGTACCGCAGACATCGAGACATTTAAAAACCAGCAGGATACAAAACCGATGGTGGATCAGCAGAATATTCAGGTGCAGGTGGATCACAGGGAGGATGTTCTGCATCATCAGGTCATCCATCCGGAAGAAAATGAGCAGCTGGATAATCACACAGATGCCAGGGAAGAAGGAAAAAACAAATATAAAAAACAGGGATCTGTGAGAAAAAAAACAAACAAAGAAACGAAGCGGACGGGTGGCAATCCGGTTGGCGGCAGTTTTGATATGAAAATCTGAGGGAAAATATATGACGGGTGTGGAAATTACACTGATTCTGGTTGGAATCATTTTTGTTCTCGTAAGCTTTTTTGTTCAGGAAAAACTTACCCCGAAAGATGTACAGGAGATAACCAGATTAAGTGAGAAGGAATTAAAGATTATTGTCGAGCGGGAACTGAAAAATGCAAATGACAAGGTAGAAGATGCAATCGATGCAGTGGTAGAACAGTCCCAGGAGAATGCCAAGCGTCTGATGGAAAAAGAAACGAATGAGAAAATTATGGCAATCAACGAATATTCCAATACGGTGATTGAATCAATGAATAAAACGCATAATGAAATTCTCTTTTTATATAATATGCTCAATGACAAGCATACGGAACTGACCGGGCTTGCATCGCAGCTACAACAGTTTTCGGAGCAGGTAAAACATACACAGGATGAAATGATGACACATCTGACGGAAACGGTAAAAGAGCCTGAACCGGCAAGAACGGAAGTGTCAGAGCCTGTGGAGGAACAGCCGCAGCAGATTTCATCAAAAGCATCTGTGGCAGAGGAAACCGATAACGGAAGCTTCAACGATCAGGTACTTGCACTTCATCAAAACGGAGTGTCTGATGTGGAAATTGCCCGTAAGCTGGGACGGGGGCTTGGAGAAGTGAAGCTGGTGATCGGATTATACAAAGGGGAAGATGTCAGTGAGATTTAAATATTATTTACGTGGCTGCGGACTTGGAATTCTGGTTGCCTCGCTGGTATTTATTGTATCGTTACATGCACACGGCGGAGCAATGTCGGATGAAAAAGCTATGCAGAGAGCTTCGGAACTTGGAATGATCATGCCGGATGACACACAGACGCAGGAAGCAGAAACGCAGACAACAGAACTTCCGGTAAAGGAAACGAATCTTCCGGATACACAAAGAACGACACAGGCAGTGACACAGAAGGTTCCGCAGAACGATACACAAAAACAGACGGAGCGTGATACTTCTTCGGAACAGAATGACACACCAAAAGAGTCGGAGAAAAAAGCGGAAGAAAAGAAAAAAACACAGGACTCTCAAAAGAAAGAAGAAGAGAAGAAAAAAGCGCAGGAGACCGAGAAGGAAGAAACAAAAAAGGAAAAAGTCTCCATTACAATAAAAGGCGGAGAAGTGTGCAGGGAGATTGCACAGGATCTGCAGGAGAAAGGACTTGTCAAGGATGCGGAAGATTTCCGCAAATATATGCAGGATCACAATTATGCAAGATATATCCGTGTGGGGACATTTACGCTGGAAAAGGGAATGAACTATAGCGAGATTGCGAAAGTACTGACAAAAAAATAGTATAATAAAGCTTGCATGAAAGCCTTTGGTATGATATAATGCCAAAGGCTTTAAATTTTATTAAACACATGTATGGAAGCTGCCGGTGCCGGATCTACGCTTTTCCGGTGGCAGACTAATAGGAAGTACATGGAAGAAATCAACCAAACGGAGGTAATTAAAATGAGCGTAATTTCTATGAAACAGTTACTTGAGGCAGGTGTTCATTTCGGACATCAGACAAGAAGATGGAACCCTAAAATGGCTCCATACATCTACACAGAGCGTAACGGTATCTACATCATTGACTTACAGAAGTCTGTTGGCAAGGTAGATGAGGCATATGATGCAATTTCCGATATCGCTGCTCAGGGAGGTACCATTCTTTTCGTTGGTACAAAGAAGCAGGCACAGGATGCTATTAAGACTGAGGCAGAGCGTTGCGGAATGTACTATGTAAATGAGAGATGGTTAGGTGGAATGCTTACAAACTTCAGAACCATCCAGAGCCGTATTGCACGTCTGAAAGAAATCGAGACCATGTCTGAAGATGGAACATTTGATGTTCTGCCAAAGAAGGAAGTTATTGCACTGAAAAAAGAGTGGGATAAGTTAGAGAAGAACCTTGGCGGAATCAAGGATATGAAGAGAATTCCTGACGCTATCTTTATCGTAGATCCTAAGAAGGAGAGAATCTGCGTACAGGAAGCACAGTCTTTAGGAATCACACTGATCGGTATCGCTGATACAAACTGTGATCCGGACGAGTTAGATTATGTAATCCCAGGTAATGATGATGCAATCAGAGCCGTTAAGCTTATCGTTTCCAAGATGGCAGATGCTGTTATCGAGGCAAAGCAGGGAACTGAGGAAGTTGCTGCAGAAGCTGCTGAGGAGACAGTAGAAGAATAATTTTTGCATAATCATTCGAGAATTGGAGGAAAAAAAGATGGCAATTACTGCTGCTATGGTTAAGGAACTGCGTGAGATGACAGGCGCAGGCATGATGGATTGTAAGAAAGCTCTGACAGAGACAAACGGAGATATGGATGCCGCTGTTGACGTTTTGAAAAAAAGCGGTGCAGCCAAGATGGAAAAGAAGCAGAGCAGAATCGCTGCGGAAGGTATCGCAAGAGTTGCAGTAAACGGAAATGTTGCTGTTGTAGCTGAGGTTAACTCAGAGACAGATTTCGTTGCTAAAAATGAAACATTCCAGGAGTTTGTTCAGACAGTTGCAGATACAGCACTTGCTTCTGATTTAAACGGTGGAGCAAACGGCGAAGATATCGATGCACTTCTTGCTACAAACGGACTCAGTGATCTGCTTGTTGAGAAGACAGCAACAATCGGAGAGAAGTTATCTGTGCGCAGATTCGCAAAGGTAACCGGTGATGCTGTTGCTTCTTATATTCACGGTGGCGGAAGAATCGGTGTTGTTATCGCTGCAGACGGTGCATCTGATGATGCTGCAAAAGAGGCTCTTACAAACATTGCTATGCAGGTTGCTGCAATGAACCCACAGTATATCAGCAGAAACGATATTTCCGCTGAGGAACTTGCAAAGATCAAAGAGATCACAATTGACAGTGCATTAAATGATGCAACAACTCTTCCAAAGCCTATTTTAAACAAATTACTGGACAAGGCAATCGGCGAGAAGGTATGGAGTGATGAGGATATCAATAACTTCGAAGAGCATAAGAGCAATATGAATTATGTCTGGAATTTCCTTTCCGATGCTGCTAAGGTTCAGCTGGGTGAGCTGGCTATGGCAGATAAGGCGTCTATCACTGCTGAGAAGATGTTCGGCGGTCTTGTAGAAGGTCGTGTATCCAAGCAGTTAAAGGAGATCTGCCTTCTTGATCAGACATACGTTAAGGCGGAAGATGGCAAGCAGTCCGTAGCTAAGTATCTTGAGTCTGTTTCCAAGGATCTTAAAATCACCAAGATGATTCGTTTCGAAGTTGGCGAGGGTATGGAAAAGAAACAGGAAGATTTCGCAGCAGAAGTTGCTGCCCAGATGAACGCATAATCCGTTCACAGAGTCAAGCTGTGTGAAAACACATAAGGAGTCGTGGTTTTGGAAAAATAAAGAAACCGTGGCTCCTTTTTTATAACAATTTTACAACAACAGGGAATTAAATCTTTACAAGTTTTCAAAATATGTTAAAATAGAAAAGGATATTTCCCGGTGGAGGAACAGGATGAGTACAAAAGATTCAGAAGCTCTGGAGCAGCAACGCCAGAGGAGAAATCGCATCAACCGTATGAAAACGGGAATCATTGTGACGATTACGGTATGGATGCTTGTCTCACTGTTGGCAATTATCCTTCTGACGGTGCAGGTAGCACGTTTGAGCAGCCATGTAAAGAGACTGGAGAAAGCGGGACAGACAACCGTTTCGCAAAATATTCCGGATTCTGAAAATGTGCAGGCTGCGGATACAGAAAGCAGTGGGCAGGAGACACAGAAATCTGCTTACGATAAAGTTGTGACGGGGATTGATTCCGAGGACAATATGGCAAAAGAGGGAGATGCACATAAAGTATATCTTACTTTTGACGGCGGACCGGATGAAAATACGGACAAGATTCTCGACGTATTGGATAAATACGGAGTAAAAGCAACTTTTTTCGTAGTAGGGGATGATTCCAAGGATATGCAGGAGGTCTATAAGAGGATTGTAAAAGATGGACATACACTTGGAATGCATTCCTTTTCCAACAAATACAGTACAATATATGCCTCCACAGAGGCATTTGAACAGGATTTTGATAAGATTTCCTCATATCTGAAAGACGTTACGGGAGTCAATAGTCTCTATTATCGTTTTCCGGGAGGAAGCAGCAATGAGATCAGCAATGTAAATATGGCTGAATTCGTTCGTGTCTTAAATGAAAAGGGAATTACATACTTTGACTGGAACGTTTCCGCAGGAGATACTTCATCGGATTATACGGTGGATGATGTTGTGACAAATGTGACAGAAGGAGTAAAAAGATACAAAACCTCGGTTGTGTTATTACACGACGGAGATGACAAGTCAACAACGGTAGAGGCTCTGGAACCTTTGATTCAGAAACTGCAACAGATGAAAGCTGAGATTCTGCCGATTGATGAAAATACAAAAGTCATTCAATATATCAAGGCAGATAGTGTTGAATAAATATGAGTGGAGGAAGCACGATGGGATTATTTAAAGATTTTAAGGATGATTTTTCCCAGGCAGTCAATGAAATGATGCCGGGAGCAGACGTTCCGGGAAAAGAAAACAAGACAGAAGATCTGGTAGTTAACACTCTGGGAGAAGATGTGGATGTAAAATCCGAATTATCCAAACTGGATGGTTTACTGGAGCAGGTACAAAAGGATGACGGGTCTGATACACAAAAGTTAGAGTCGGAGCTTCCACCAATTCACAAAGAGGATAAAAAACCGGTGATCACACCAACTGTGGATCCGGTAATCAATACATTTAATGAGGAGAAAAAAATTATGAGCGACACAACAATGGAAACCCCAAAGCCAACAGCACCAGTGATGAATAACAAAGTGAATCCGGATGCAGTTTCAGATGAGACATCTGTTATAACCGCAGGAACCGTTCTGACCGGTGATATCGCGTCTGACGGATCATTTGATATTCAGGGAACCATCAATGGAAATGTAACCTGCAATGGTAAGCTGGTTGTAACCGGAACGATTAACGGAAACAGTGCAGCTTCAGAGTTTTTTGCTGATGTGGCAAAAGTAGAGGGAGAAGTTGTAAGTTCCGGTACGGTTAAGATCGGAGCCGGTTCTGTGATCATTGGTAATATTTCAGCTGCTTCTGCAGTTATTGCTGGTGCGATCAAGGGTGATATTGATGTACAGGGACCTGTTGTTGTTGATACATCTGCAGTGGTAATGGGAAATATCAAATCCCGTTCCGTACAGATTAATAACGGTGCAGTAATCGAAGGTTTCTGCTCTCAGTGCTATGCTGATATTGATGTACAGGGACTTTTTGACGGAAAGTAAAATTAATCATAGGAGACAGATACGATGAAACGTATTTTATTAAAACTCAGTGGAGAGGCACTGGCCGGGGACAAGCATCATGGATTTGATGAGCCGACAGTTACGGTTGTTGCAAAGCAGGTAAAGCAATTGGTAGATGCAGGTGTACAGGTTGGTATTGTCATCGGAGGAGGCAACTTCTGGAGAGGACGTACCAGTGAGACGATCGACCGTACAAAAGCCGATCAGATCGGTATGCTTGCTACGGTTATGAACTGTATTTATGTGTCAGAAATTTTCCGTTCCGTTGGAATGATGACTTCCGTGCTTACTCCGTTTGAGTGCGGATCTATCACAAAGTTATATTCCAAGGATCGTGCAAATAAATATTTTGCCCATAACATGGTTGTATTTTTTGCAGGTGGTACCGGACATCCATATTTCTCAACAGATACGGCAACGGTACTTCGTGCGGTAGAGATTGAAGCAGATGGAATTTATCTTGCCAAGGCAATCGATGGTGTATATGACAGCGATCCGAAAGTAAATCCATCCGCTAAGAAATATGATCAGGTTTCCATTCAGGAAGTCATTGATAAAAAACTTGCGGTCGTTGATCTGACAGCATCCGTAATGTGCATGGAAAACCACATTCCAATGTATGTATTCGGACTTGGTGAAACGAACAGCATTGTAAACGCGGTAAACGGCCAGTTCAACGGAACCGTCGTTACTGTGGACTAGGAGGATATAGTATATGGACGAGAGATTACAGATTTTTCAGGATAAAATGGAGAAATCCCTTGCCAATTTAAATGAGGAGTTCGCGGGAATCCGTGCAGGACGTGCGAATCCGCATGTGTTGGACAAACTTCGTGTTGATTATTACGGAACACCGTCTCCGATTCAGAGCGTTGCAAATGTCAGTGTTCCGGAGCCGAGAATGATTCAGATTCAGCCATGGGAAGCATCTATGGTAAAAGAAATTGAAAAAGCCATTCTCAGTTCGGATCTGGGAATTAACCCGACGAATGACGGAAAACTGATTCGTCTGGTATTTCCGGAACTGACCGAAGAGCGAAGAAAAGAGCTGGCAAAAGATATTAAGAAAAAAGGTGAGGGTGCCAAGGTCGCTGTGAGAAATATCCGCAGAGATGCGATGGATCATTTCAAAAAAGTAGGCAAGGCGGAGGATATTTCCGAGGACGAGATCAAGGATCTCGAAGACGGAATCCAGAAACTGACCGATCAGTATGTTGCACAGATTGACAAGGCTGTGGATGCCAAGTCGGATGAAATTCTTACAGTATAAGATGTTTAAGGGACATAAGCCTGTGGCTATGTCCCTTTTTCACTTGCAGGAAAGAGGGGAACAAGATTGATGAAAATTCCAAAACATGTGGCGATTATACTCGATGGGAATGGAAGATGGGCAAAAAGCAAGGGTATGCCACGCAATTACGGACATACCGTTGGAGCAAAGAATGTAGAAACGGTTTGTCAGGCTGCAGATGAGCTTGGAATTGAGTACCTGACACTGTATGCATTTTCCACGGAAAACTGGAATCGTCCGGACAGCGAAGTGGCTGCACTGATGAAACTGCTGGAGAGTTATTTGAAAAACTGTATCCGCACGGCAAATAAAAATAATATGCGGGTACGTGTGATTGGGGAACTTTCCAGATTATCCGAAAGTTTTCAGAAAAAGATTCAGGAACTGGAAGAAGTTTCCGCGGCAAATACGGGACTGAACCTGACCATTGCCATCAATTATGGAAGCCGGGATGAGATGCTTCGGGCCATGAAGCATATGGTTGCTGATATAAAAAGCGGCAGAATCTCGGAAGAGGAAATCAATGAGAACACATTTTCCGGATATCTGGATACAAGGGAACTTCCAGACCCGGATTTACTGATTCGTACAAGTGGAGAGCAGCGGCTTTCCAATTATCTGCTGTGGCAGCTTGCGTATAGCGAATTTTATTTTACGGATGTTCCGTGGCCGGATTTTCATAAAAAAGAATTGGAATTAGCTGTGGAAGCGTATAATAAACGAGACAGACGCTTTGGCGGACTTAAGGAGGAAGAATAGGATGTTTAAAACGAGACTGTTAAGCGGAATCGTGCTGGTAATTCTGGCTCTGTTTTTGATTATTTCAGGCCATGAAATTTTATTATTTGCAACACTTGCCATTTCCTGTATCGGAATGTTTGAATTATATCGCGTGTTCAAGATGGAAAAGACCGTTCTGGCAGGCGTTGGATATCTGGCGGCAATCGTTTATTACTGTAATTTACAGTGGAAGTTTCTGCCGGATCTTATGATTTTATTTATGGCATTTTTGATTCTGTTAATGTTTGTATTTGTATTTGCATATCCGAAATTTCATGCAGATCAGGTGATGGCAGCATTTTTTGGATTCTTCTATGTAGCGGTCATGCTTTCTTATGTATATCAGATCCGTACGCTGGAGAGAGGGTTATATCTTGCCTTTCTTGTATTTTTATGTTCGTGGGGATGCGATACCTGTGCATATTGCGTCGGAATGCTGATCGGAAAGCACAAGATGTCGCCGAAACTCAGTCCGAAAAAATCGGTAGAGGGTGCAGTGGGAGGTGTGGCAGGTGCTGCGCTTCTGACCGCTTTATATTGTTTTATTTTCCGTAGCCCGATGCATCTGGAATGTGGAGAAATTGTAATTCTTGCTGTGATTGCGGCAATTGCCGGACTGATTTCTATGGTAGGGGATCTGACAGCTTCTGCCATCAAAAGAAATTATGATATCAAGGATTACGGAAAGCTGATTCCCGGTCATGGAGGAATTCTCGACCGGTTTGACAGCATGATTATTACTGCACCAATCATTTATTTCCTGGCGCTTCATATGCTGTAAGAGGTGAACGATGAAAAAGATAGCAATTTTGGGATCGACAGGGTCCATTGGAACACAGACACTTTCTGTGATTGAAGAACATGCAGATGATTTTGAAGTGACCGCACTTGCCTGTGGAAACAATATCCGTCTGCTGGAAGAACAAATGCGGAAATTTCGCCCAAAGCTTGTTGCTGTGTGGAGCAAAGAGGCAGCAGCTTCCCTTCGGGTCCGCACGGCGGATCTGGGCATTCCTGTGGAAACCGGAATGGATGGATTACTTGCGGTTGCAACTTATGAAGAGTCGGAAATTCTGGTGACGGCGATTGTCGGGATGCTCGGAATCCGGCCGACCATTGCAGCCATAAAGGCAAAGAAAACGATTGCCCTGGCAAACAAAGAAACGTTAGTTACGGCAGGACATCTGATTATTCCGCTTGCAGCGGAGTATGGAGTGTCTATTCTTCCGGTAGACAGTGAACATAGTGCCATTTTCCAGTCTTTGCAGGGAAACGAAGAAAATCCGATCAGTAAAATCCTTCTTACCGCATCCGGAGGACCGTTCCGGGGCAGAAAGAAGCAGGATCTGCTCCATATACAGGTGGAAGATGCATTAAAGCATCCGAACTGGTCCATGGGACACAAGGTGACCATTGATTCTTCGACACTTGTGAACAAAGGGCTTGAGGTTATGGAAGCAAAATGGCTGTTTGGTGTGGAACTCGAACAGATTGAAGTTGTCGTGCATCCGCAGAGTGTCATTCATTCTGCTGTAGAATATGAGGATGGTGCAGTGATTGCGCAGCTTGGAACGCCGGATATGCGTCTGCCGATTCAGTATGCACTGTATTACCCAAAGCGGAAACATTTATCCGGGAAGCGTCTGGATCTTTTTGCTCTTCGTGACCTTACGTTTGAGCGCCCGGATACGGATACCTTCCGTGGGCTTTCCCTGGCATATGATGCTGCCAGACGGGGAGGAAATATCCCAACGGTTTTTAATGCCGCAAATGAAAAGGCAGTGGCAATGTTTCTGGACAGAAAAATCGCTTATCCGGAAATTACGGAAATGATTGAAGCTGCAATGGAAGAAGTCAGCTATATCGCACATCCGGATTTAGAGCAGATCTTAGAGACAGAGCAGGCAACATATGAATATATAGGGGGCAGGTGGTAAAAAAATGAAAATTGTATCATTTCTTATCGCATTTGTAATATTTAGTATTGTAATTTTATTTCATGAACTGGGGCATTTTTTGCTTGCAAAGGCAAACGGAATCCGGGTAAATGAATTTTGTTTCGGCCTTGGACCGACTATCTGTGGGATACAAAAAGGCGAAACCAAATACTGCATTAAGGCATTTCCGTTTGGAGGAGCCTGCATGATGGAAGGGGAAGACGAAGATTCGACGGACAATCGTGCATTTGGTAAAAAGCCGGTATGGGGACGTATGAGCGTCGTATTTGCAGGACCTTTTTTTAATTTTATTCTTGCATTTATTTTCGCGTTTATCCTGATGAGCTGTGTGGGATATGATAAGCCCGTTCTTTCCGGGGTAATGGAAGGATATGCCGCAGAAGAGGCAGGTCTTCAGGAAGGGGATGAGATTATCCGGATGAATCATTTTTCGGTTCATTTCAGCAGAGAAATCACTGCATACGGAACATTTCATTCCGGGGAAACCATTAAAGTCACTTATGCAAGGGATGGGCAGAAACATACGACAACACTGGTTCCGAAACTGGATAAAGAGACCGGAAGATATCTGTACGGATTTCAGACCATGGGAAATGTCCGGGTAAAGGGAAACGTGCTCACAAACCTAAAAAACAGTTTTTATGAGGTGCGGTACTGGATTTATACCACTATCCAGAGTCTGAAAATGCTTGTGACACGTCAGGTATCTCCAAACGAACTGAGCGGACCGGTCGGTATCGTAAAATCAATCGGAGACACCTATCAGCAGTCTGTAAAAAATGACGGGTATTACTATGCACTTTTGAATATGCTCAACTGGACGATTCTTTTATCTGCGAATCTGGGCGTTATGAATCTGCTGCCGCTTCCGGCACTGGACGGAGGCCGGCTGTTATTTCTGATTATTGAGGCGATCCGCAGAAAGCGGATTGATCCAAACAAAGAAGGCATGGTAAATCTGGTTGGTATTGTATTGTTGTTTGGACTGATGTTTATTGTTATGTTCAATGACATTCGAAAACTATTTATCTAAGAGGCTAGAGGCGTTATGATGGAGAGACATATCACAAAGGAAGTACAGATTGGAAACAGATGGATTGGAGGAAATCATCCGATTGCGATTCAGTCTATGACAAATACAAAGACAGAGGATGTTGCGGCAACGGTGGCACAGATTAAGCAGCTGACAAAAGTCGGTTGTGAAATTATCCGCTGCGCGGTTCCCACCCAGGAGGCAGCTGCGGCGCTGACGGAAATCAAAAAACAGATTACCATCCCGCTGGTTGCGGATATCCATTTTGATTACCGGCTTGCGATTGCAGCCATGGAGCACGGTGCGGATAAAATTCGTATCAATCCCGGAAACATTGGAAGTCGTGAGCGTGTAAAAGCGGTTGTGGATGTGGCAAAAGAGCGCCGGATTCCTATCCGTGTGGGCGTCAACAGCGGATCTTTAGAGAAGGGTCTTGTGGAAAAATACCATGGTGTGACCGCAGAGGGAATTGTGGAGAGCGCAATGGATAAAGTGAAACTGATCGAAGATATGGGCTATGATAATCTTGTGATCAGTATCAAATCCTCGGATGTCATGATGTGTGTCAAAGCACATGAGCTGATCGCAAAACAGACGGATCATCCGCTGCATGTGGGAATCACAGAGGCGGGAACACTGATCAGCGGGAATATCAAATCCGCAATCGGTCTGGGACTGATTTTAAACCAGGGAATCGGGGATACCATCCGTGTTTCTCTGACCGGGGACCCGTTGGAAGAGATTAAATCCGCAAAACTGATTCTTCGTACCCTCGGACTTCGCAAAGGGGGCGTGGAAGTGGTTTCCTGTCCGACCTGCGGAAGAACCCGCATTGATCTGATCGGGCTTGCCAATCAAGTAGAAACGATGGTTTCGGAATTTCCGCTTGATATCAAAGTGGCGGTAATGGGATGTGTGGTAAACGGACCGGGAGAGGCAAAGGAAGCCGATATCGGGATTGCCGGAGGTGTCGGCGAGGGTCTGATTATCAAACATGGAGAAATTTACAAAAAAGTACCGGAAGAAGAACTTCTGCCGGCACTGCGTTATGAATTGGAACATTGGAGTGAAGACTGATGTCAAAAGCATTTCGTGAAGCCTTTCCGACACTGAAACTGGAGGAAGAACTCGAAGGGCTGTTAGATACAACTGAAGTGACAAAAATAAGTGCGAATCATGAACATACTCATATTCGCATTTATTTGCGTGCAAAAAGACTTATTTTCAAAAAAAACATATGGAAACTTGAAAAAGCGATTACCGAACAGATTTTTCAGAACCGGGCCATACAGGTAAAGATCATAGAGTCTTATGAGCTTTCCGAACAGTATACCCCGAAGTCTCTGATAGAGGTGTATAAGGACAGTATTTTAGATGAACTGAATGCCTACAGTGTGCTCGAATACAATCTGTTGCGGACGGCGGACATGGAATTTCCGGAAGAGGACCGTCTGATTCTGACGATGGATGAGACTATTATTGCCAAAACCCGTACGGATGAGATTATCGAATTTTTAGAGAAAGTGATCTGTGAGCGCTGTGGAATGAATCTGAAAATATTTCCACAATACCGGAAACCGCAGGAGAGCAAATACCGGAAAAATTCCGAAGAACAGATCCGGCAGGAAGTGGCAGGAATTGTTGCGCGGACGAAGCTGGTTATGGAAGGAAAATCCCAGGAAACGGAAGAAAAAGAGAAAACTGTCGAAACAGAAGAAAAAACAAAGACAATTGCAAAAACGGCAGGAAATCGTGCAGACACTTCAAAAAATGGTACAAATTATGCAAAACCAAAGCAGAAGTTTGAAAAGCGGGGAGAGTTCCGCCGGAAATTCGAGTCGGATAACGGCAAAAAATCCATGAATCCGGATGTAATATACGGAAGAGACTTCGAAGAAGAGAGCATGGAGATTGAGAAGATTGACGGACCGATCGGAGAGGTTGTGATCCGCGGAAAGATTCTGTCGGTAGATACCCGTGAGATCCGCAATGAAAAGACCATCATTATTTTTTCCGTGACGGATTTTACCGATACGATTGTTCTTAAAATTTTTGCGAGAAATGATGATGTACCGGAGCTGTTAAAAGAAATCAGCGGGGGAAAGTTTGTGCGTGTCAAAGGTGTTGCAACCATTGATAAGTTCGACAGTGAACTTACCATCGGTTCTATCGTCGGAATCAAGAAATGCGCCGATTTTACAACGGTCCGTATGGATACCAGCGTAGAAAAACGCGTAGAGCTGCACTGCCATACCAAAATGAGTGATATGGATGGCGTTTCAGATGTCAAGGATATTGTCAAGCGTGCCATGAAATGGGGGCATAAGGCGATTGCCATTACCGATCACGGGGATGTGCAGGCGTTCCCGGATGCCAATCATACCGTACCGTCCGATTCGGATTTTAAAGTCATTTACGGCGTGGAGGCATATCTGGTCGATGATTTAAAGGGGATGGTGACGGACAGCCAGAACCAGGATCTGGATGCAGATTATGTGGTATTTGATTTGGAGACAACCGGATTTAGTCCGGAGACCAACCGCATTATAGAGATCGGGGCGGTGAAGGTGCAGAACGGAAAGATCGTGGACAAATTCTCAACGTTTGTCAATCCACAAGTGCCGATTCCGTTTCGGATTGAGCAGCTGACGTCGATCAATGATTCCATGGTGATTGATGCACCTGTCATTGCAGACATTCTTCCGGAATTTATGAAATTCTGCGAGGGATGTGTTATGGTTGCCCATAATGCCGATTTCGATATGAGTTTTATCAAGAAAAACTGCCAGAGGCTGGATATTCCATGCAAGCCGACGATTGTGGATACGGTTGCCCTGGCGCGTGTCCTGCTTCCGAATCTGAACCGTTTTAAGCTGGATACGGTTGCAAAAGCGCTGGGAGTATCCCTGGAAAATCACCATCGTGCCGTGGATGATGCCGGATGTACGGCAGAGATTTTTGTGAAGTTTATTGAGATGCTCCGGGAGCGTGGTATGTCTACCTTAGACGAAGTGAATGCAATGGGAACCTCATCGGTGCAGAATGTACAAAAGATGCCGACTTATCATGCGATCATTCTTGCCACCTGCGATCAGGGGCGGACAAACCTGTATAAGCTGATTTCGCTGGCGCATATCAAATATTATCACCGGCGTCCGAGGATTCCGAAGAGTGAATTTATCAGGTACCGGGATGGACTTCTGATCGGGTCTGCCTGCGAAGCGGGAGAGTTGTACCGGGCAATTTTAAATGGTCGTCCGGAGGAAGAAATTTCTAGACTGGTAAACTTTTATGATTATCTGGAAATCCAGCCGCTCGGAAACAATGCATTCCTTGTAAGAGATGAAGATTCTCCGGTTGCGTCCAATGACGATCTGATTGAGATCAATAAAAAGATTGTCCGGCTCGGTGAACAGTTCCATAAGCCGGTGGTGGCAACCTGTGATGTGCATTTTTTAGATCCGGAGGATGAAATTTACCGGAGAATTATCATGGCAGGGCAGGGATTTAAAGATGCTGATGAGCAGGCTCCCCTTTTTCTGCGGACGACGGAAGAGATGCTGAAAGAATTTGCCTATCTTGGAAGTGAAAAAGCAGAAGAGGTTGTTATTACAAACACAAACCGGATTGCGGATATGTGCGAAAAAATTTCTCCCGTTCGTCCGGATAAGTGTCCGCCGGTCATTGAAAATTCGGATCAGATGCTGCGTGACATCTGTTACAACAAAGCACATAAAATGTATGGAGATCCACTGCCGGAAATTGTGCAGGAACGTTTAGACCGGGAATTAAATTCCATTATCAGCAATGGGTATGCTGTGATGTATATTATTGCGCAGAAGCTGGTTTGGAAATCCAACGAAGACGGCTACCTGGTCGGATCGCGTGGATCGGTCGGAAGTTCTTTCGTTGCGACAATGTCCGGTATTACGGAGGTGAACCCGCTGCATGCGCATTATCTGTGCAAACATTGCCAGTACAGCGATTTTGATTCGGATCTGGTAAAATCTTTTTCCGGCCGAAGTGGATGTGATATGCCGGATAAGCTCTGTCCGCGCTGCGGAAAACCGCTTTCCAAAGAAGGGTTTGATATTCCGTTTGAGACGTTCCTGGGGTTTAAGGGAAATAAAGAGCCGGATATCGACCTGAACTTTTCCGGAGAGTACCAGAGTAAGGCACATAAATACACCGAAGTTATCTTCGGGGAGGGACAGACCTTTAAGGCAGGAACGATCGGTACGCTGGCGGATAAGACGGCATTCGGTTATGTCAAAAATTATTATGAAGAGCGCGGCGTACATAAGAGAAACTGTGAAATTGACCGGATCGTGCTTGGATGTGTCGGGGTGCGTCGTACTACGGGACAGCATCCGGGTGGTATCGTTGTTCTTCCGATGGGGGAACAGATTTATACATTTACCCCGGTTCAGCATCCAGCAAATGATATGACGGTCGATATTACGACCACACATTTTGATTATCACTCGATTGACCATAATCTTTTAAAACTTGACATTCTCGGGCACGATGATCCTACCATGATCCGTATGCTGCAGGATCTGACGGGCGTAGATCCGACGCAGATTCCACTGGATGATAAGGCTGTCATGTCGCTGTTTCAGGATACTTCCGCACTTGGCATCACGCCGGACGATCTGGTGAACTGCCAGCTGGGGGCATTGGGTATCCCGGAGTTTGGTACAGACTTTGCCATGGGCATGTTAATTGATACACAGCCAAAAGAATTTTCGGATCTGGTGCGTATTGCAGGGCTGTCCCATGGTACGGACGTATGGCTTGGCAATGCACAGACACTGATTCAGGAAAAGAAGGCAACGATTTCTACCGCCATCTGTACAAGGGATGATATCATGATCTATCTGATCAGTATGGGACTGGATTCCGAGGAATCGTTTAAGATTATGGAGAATGTCCGGAAGGGAATTGTGGCAAAAGGAAAATGTGACAAATGGCCGGAATGGAAGCAGGATATGATCGATCACAATGTACCGGACTGGTATATCTGGTCCTGTGAGAAGATTAAGTACATGTTCCCGAAAGCCCATGCAGCCGCGTATGTTATGATGGCATGGCGCATTGCCTACTGTAAAGTGTTTTATCCGCTGGCTTACTATGCAGCATATTTTTCTATCCGTGCGACCGCGTTCAGTTATGAGCTGATGTGTCAGGGAAAAGAAAAACTGGAAGGATATATGCATGAGTACGAAAAGCGCAAGGACGAGCTCTCCAAAAAAGAGCAGGATACCTACAAAGATATGCGTCTGGTACAGGAAATGTATGCCAGAGGATTTGAATTTCTTCCGCTGGATATCTATAAGTCAGAACCGCATCATTTTCAGATTGTGGATGGAAAACTGCTGCCGGCGCTCAATACGATTGACGGACTTGGCGATAATGCGGCAGTTGCGATTGCAGAAGCGGCAAAAGACGGAATTTTTCTTTCCAAGGATGATTTTAGGGAACGGACAAAAGTATCAAAGACAACAATAGAACTGATGAGTGATCTGGGATTGTTTGGCGATATGCCGGAATCCAATCAGCTTTCCCTGTTTGATTTTGGCGCGTAATGTTATGGAAGTTTTGAAAAACAAAAGAGGAGGAACCGCATGTTTGGGTTCCTCCTCTTTTACAGTCTTATAAATTTATTTTTTGATAACGCCGGGATGGAAAGCGGTGAGTGTTCCCGGATGATCGGTCGGTGTACAGAACATTTCTTTTGTCTTAAAATCGGTAAAATAGATGTAACTGGAAGTGACGTTGATATTGGAGTAATTGCCCTGTGCCAGTTCCTGATATCCACTGCCGTCATTTTTGATCATACAAAGAGCCGGATGGTCTTCGGAATAGCGCTGATAAAAAATACTGCTTCCGTATACATTGTAGAGATCCAGACTGTCCTTGGTAAGTGTAACCGGATGACCGGATTTCATATTGGTATGTACCAGGGCGTTGTTCTGATCTACATCCATATAATAGACATTGTCATCACTGGTTACGATCGGTTTAAAAGAATTACATTCATAGACTTTGCTTAAGCTGTCACTGGCGGTATCCAGCTGATAGATGGCGCCATCACTTTCCGTTCCGCTGGTATAAATATACTGACCCAGCGTGCTGCATGTAAAAATGTAAGGCGAATATACTTTTTTGCGTCCTTCGCCATCGATTCCGATCTTGTAAAGCGTTGTAGCATCCTTGTCATCATAGTGCAGATAATAAATGTAGTTTCCGACAAGCGAGGCATACAGGCAGGGATCTTTGTCTAAAATTTTAGTGTTTTCTCCATTCTGGTCAATTCTGCACAGACTGTTTCTTGCGTAGGAGAAGAAATCAAATCCGGTTCCATTATTTTCATTATTGCGTACATAGTATACATAATGGTCATCGGCGTTGATATACATGACACGGTCATAACTGAGTTTTTTCAGATGATTGCCGTTTGTATCCATGGAATACAGCCGGTAATCGTCATCCGGATTGGCAAAATAAACGGTTCCGTTTTTCTCACAAAACAAGCCGGCATTGTAAAGGTTTCCGGCAGTATTTCCGTTGACATAGCTTGTGTTGTATTTGATCTTACTTTTCTGATGGCTGTAAAAGCCCAGTCCTGCAAATACTACGACCAGAACAGCAATTATAATTATGGGCAAACGTTTTTTCATAATATCGAGTCCTCCTTGGTAAGTTGTATCTTGCCTTTTATACCTTTGTGTTATAAAATTTTATCATAAATCATGAAGGAGCGCTATATGAAAGATTTACTAGATATCCGAAAAGATATTGATAAAATTGACGAACAGATCGTAAAACTCTATGAGGAACGGATGAAACTGACCTCGGATGTGGCTGAATACAAAATAAATACCGGGAAGCAGGTTTTTGACAAAGAGAGGGAGGAATCCAAGCTGGCAACGCTGCAGAAAAAAGCGGAAAGTGATTTTACCAGACACGGAATCCGTGAACTTTTTGAGCAGATCATGGCGATGAGCCGTAAGAAACAGTATAAACTGCTGACGGAGCATGGAATTATGCCTCCGCAGGAGTTTGAGCCGATTCACACGCTGGATTATTCCAATGCAAGGATTGTTTTTCAGGGACTCGAAGGTGCCTACAGCCAGCTTGCCATGGAACAGTTTTTTGGAGAAAACTGCAATAATTTCCATGTGGAGAGCTGGAAAGATGCCATGGAGGCCATTAAGAACGGGGAAGCGGATTATGCGGTACTCCCGATCGAGAATTCTTCGGCAGGAATTGTCTCGGAAAATTATGATCTTCTGGTGGAATATGATAATTATATTGTCGGGGAGCAGATCATCCGTATTGATCATGCACTTTTAGGACTGGAAGATGCAGATGAGAGAGATATCCGTACCGTGTATTCGCACAAACAGTCACTGATGCAGTGCAGTGAATTTCTGGACAGTCATGCGGACTGGGAAAAATTCAGTGTCAGCAATAATGCCGTTGCAGCCAAGAAGGTCAAAGAGGATGGGGAGATTTCCCAGGCGGCGATTGCCAGTGCAAAAAATGCCCAGATTTATGGGTTGAAAGTATTACGCAATTCCATTCAGAATAATAAAAATAATTCGACCCGGTTTATTGTTGTGACAGGGAAAAAAGTATATACCGATCAGGCAGACCGCATCAGCATCTGTTTTGAGATCAATCACGAAAGCGGTGCTTTATATCATGCACTGTCGCATTTTATTTATAATGGACTGAATATGACAAATATCCAGTCACGTCCGTTACAGAATAAAAACTGGGAATATCGTTTCTTTGTTGATTTTGAGGGAAGATTTGAGGATCATGCAGTGCAGAATGCGCTGCGCGGACTTCGGGAGGAAACAATTGCATTCCGGATTCTTGGTACGTATTAGTCAGAATTGGTGAAAGAAGGTGGGCGTATGGCAATTCACACATTTGCAGCAATTTATATTGGCACATACGATGTGAGCCTGAAGGTATTTGAGTTTACAAACAGAAAAAAGTTTCATGAGGTGGATCACATCCGGTCCCGGCAGGAACTGGGGAAAGGTGCTTACGGCACCGGGACAATCGGATATGAGCAGGTGGAAGAACTCTGTGAAACACTGGCGCAGTTTAAAGAGATTATGGAAAGCTACAAGGTAGACAGTTATGAAGTCTGTGCCGCAGCCGCACTCCGGGATACCACGAATGAGATATTTGTTCTCGACCAGATTTATCTTAGAACCGGATTCCGGGTAAAGGTGCTCAGCAACTCGGAACACCGTTTTATCAGTTATAAAGCGGTGGCTGGCAGTCCGGTGTTTGAGGAGATGATAAAGACGAGTGCAGCAGTCGTGGATGTCGGCGGGGCGAGTGTGCAGATCACATTATTCCGTGACGGGAAAATGATCACGACACAGCACATGGAAGCGGGCATCATGCGCTTGCGGAATCTGCTTGGAGACCGCGGATATTCCCTGAAAATGTATGAAAACCAGATTGAGGAATATGTCAATAAAAAACTCGAGGGATTCCGTGCTATGTATATGAATACGCCGGTGGATTATCTGATCCTGATCAGTGACTATGCCGACGGCCTGGTCAAAAAGATTGAGGAAAAAGGCGGAAAAAGCCGGCAGGTAAAGCTGGATAAATTCTCTAAATTTATCGATAAACTGCTCAAAAAAACACTGGAGGAAATTACAGCGGAACTGAATCTTTCGGATGAGAGGGAACCGTTAATTATTCCGGCACTTGTGCTGTATAAAATGATGGCACAGAATGTGAATCCGAAAGAGGTATGGGTTCCGGGCGCAAATATTCAGGATGGTATGGCATTTGATTATGCACAGCACAATAAACTGCTGGCATCGACACATGATTTTGATGCGGATGTCATTTCGGCGGCCACATTTTTATCGGAGCATTACCACAGTTTTTCTCCACACATTCAGACACTTTCCAAGCTATCCATTAAGATTTTTGATGCGATGAAACAGGAACACGGACTTGGAAAGCGAGCGCGTCTGCTGCTTCAGGTGGCTACAATCCTGCATGACTGTGGAAAGTATGTCAGCTTTGCGGAAGCGTCGGAGAGTACGTATCATATTATCATGTCCTCAGAGATTATCGGTCTGACCCATCAGGAGCGGGAGATTGTTGCACAGATCGTGCGTTACAATACCCTTCCTCTGGACCCGTATGAGGAAGTCGCCGATGTGCTGAGTCAGGAAGAGTATCTTTGCGTGGCAAAACTTTCGGCAATTCTTCGTGTGGCAAATGCGCTGGATCAGAGCCACAAACAGAAGTTTAAAAATATCCGGATCGCGGTAAGGGAGAGAAAACTCGTGATTACGGTCGAGGCATTTGAGGATATTGCACTGGAACAGGCATTGTTTGACGCAAAGACCTCTTATTTTGAAAATGTATACAGCATGAAACCTGTTTTAAAAGAAAAGCGTATTTATAACTATTAGATTGGAGGGCTTTTATGGACACAAAAATAGATTTTAAAGATCCGGCATATTATGAAAACCGTGAGCTCAGCTGGATTAAGTTTGACCAGCGTGTATTAAGTGAATCAAGAGATAAATCCATTCCGCTTTTGGAGCGGTTGAAATTTGTCAGTATTACTTCTTCCAATCTGGATGAATTTTTTATGGTAAGGGTGGCATCCTTAAAGGATATGGTACATGCAAAATATAAAAAGCGTGATATCGCCGGAATGACCGCAACGGAGCAGCTTTCCGCCATCAATAAACAGGCGCGGGAACTGGTCAATATCCAGTACAGTACATTCAGCCGTTCCCTGATGCCGCTTCTGCGCAAAGAAGGAATATATCTTCTGGATGCACATGAGGATCTGAATGAGGAACAGGCGCGTTTTGTGGATCGCTATTTTATGGAAAATGTATATCCGGTACTCACCCCGATGGCAGTGGATGCATCGCGTCCGTTCCCGCTGATCCGCAATAAAACACTGAATATTGCAGCACTTTTGACCGGAAAGAAAACGGAGGATGAGACCGTGTTTGCGACCGTGCAGGTGCCAAGTGTTCTGCCGCGTCTGGTACAGATTCCAAGCGAAGGGGAGACAAAATCGTTTATTCTCCTTGAGCAGATCATAGAACGCAACATCGGCATATTGTTTTCCAATTACAAGGTATTGTGTGCATATCCGTACCGGATCATGCGAAACGCAGATCTGACAATTGATGAGGATGAGGCATCAGATTTGCTGAAAGAGATTGAAAACAAATTAAAGATGCGTCAGTGGGGAGAAGTTATCCGTCTGGAAATTGAAGAGAAGGTAGACAAAAAACTTCTGAAATTTTTAAAGACGGAGCTGAAAGTATCGGATGAGGATATTTTTCAGATTGCAGGACCGATTGATCTGACTTTTTTAATGAAAATGTATGGGATTGACGGATATGACCATCTCCGCTATAAACCGTATACGCCGCAGCAGGTGCCGGAAATTACACCGGGAAGTGACATTTTTGCCGCAATCCGCAAAGGGGATATTTTTCTGCATCATCCATACGAAACCTTTGATCCAGTTGTGGATTTCATCCGGCAGGCATCCAAAGATCCGGATGTCCTGGCGATTAAACAGACACTGTATCGTGTCAGCGGAAATTCCCCGATTATCAGCAGTCTGGCACAGGCAGCGGAAAACGGCAAGCAGGTGTCGGTTCTGGTTGAGCTGAAAGCCCGTTTCGATGAGGAGCACAACATTGTATGGGCGAAAAAACTGGAACAGGCAGGCTGTCATGTGATCTATGGTCTCGTTGGTCTTAAAACACACAGCAAGATCGCACTGGTGGTCCGCCGGGAGGAGGATGGAATCCGCCGCTATGTTCATCTGGGAACCGGAAACTATAACGATTCGACGGCAAAATTATATACGGACTGTGGAATCTTTACCTGCAAAGAGTCAATCGGGGAGGATGCCACAGCGGTGTTTAATATGTTATCCGGATATTCCGAACCGCTGGCATGGAATGAGCTGGTGCTGGCACCATACTGGCTGCGGGATAAATTTTTGCGCCTGATCGGCAGGGAAACGAAAAATGCACGGCAGGGTAGAGAAGCCCGTATCGTGGCAAAGATGAATTCCCTCTGTGATCCAGGCATTATTGCGGCGCTGTATGAGGCATCTGCAAGCGGTGTAAAGATTGATCTGATCGTGCGCGGAATCTGCTGTCTGCGCGTCGGAATTCCGGGAGTGAGTGAAAATATTTCCGTGCGTTCCATTGTGGGAAATTTCCTGGAGCACAGCCGTATTTTCTATTTTTATAATGACGGCAATCCGGAAGTATTTATGGGAAGTGCGGACTGGATGCCGCGAAATCTTGACCGGCGTGTAGAGATTGTTTTCCCGGTGATTGAGGAGGAACTCAAAGAAAAAGCACTGCATATTCTGCATGTGGAACTGGAAGATAATGTGAAAGCGCGTGTGATGCAGCCGGATGGTACGTATGAAAAACTTGACAAGCGGGGCAAGGTCCTGATAAACTCACAGGAGCAGTTTTGTGCGGAGGCAAAAGCAGCAGTGCCGGATCAGAATCCGGGAAACAACCAGCGGCTGTTTATTCCGGCAGAACCGGCGGAATAAATTTACAGAAAACAGTTGACAATACCGTAATCAGGTGGTATAGTCAAATGGTTGTTAAGAAACAAGTAGAGTATCCACTCTCACCTAAGCGCAATCGGGCGACTTAGTGTTCATACTTTTAGCATGTTATATGAATGTTAGATGTAATAGTGGATAGTCTGCCTATCCACTATTTTTTATTGGAGGTACAAAACCATTAGCGAATTAATGATTAACGAACAGATCAGAGACAGAGAGGTTCGTCTGATCGGACCGGATGGCGAGCAGATTGGTGTTGTCTCATCCAGAGAGGCACAGAAAATTGCAGATGAAGCCGGTCTTGACCTTGTCAAGATTGCTCCGAATGCAAAGCCGCCTGTATGCAAGGTAATTGATTACGGTAAGTATCGTTATGATCTTGCACGTAAGGAAAAGGATGCAAAGAAGAAGCAGAAGACAGTGGAATTAAAAGAAATCCGCCTGTCACCAAACATTGACACCAATGATTTGAACACCAAGATGAACGCTGCAAAGAAGTTCCTCGCAAAAGGCAATAAAGTCAAGATTACACTTCGTTTCCGTGGTCGCGAGATGGCACATATGAACAGCAGTAAGCACATCTTAGATGATCTTGCTGAGCAGCTTTCCGATATCGCAGTAGTGGAAAAAGCACCGAAGATCGAGGGAAGAAGCATCGGTATGGTGTTGGCAGAGAAGAGATAACATTTATTAAGGAGGAATACACAATGCCAAAAATTAAGACAAACAGAGCAGCAGCAAAGCGTTTCAAAGCAACCGGAACCGGAAAGTTAAAGAGAAACAAGGCTTACAGAAGACATATCTTAACAAAGAAAACAACAAAGAATAAGAGAAATCTCAGAAAAGCAGCAATGATGGATCAGACAAACATCAAGAACATGAAGAAGATTTTACCATACATCTAAGATTTGTTAAGGAGGATATAGGAAATGGCAAGAGTTAAAGGCGGATTAGGCGCTAAGAAAAGACATAACAGAACTTTAAAGTTAGCAAAGGGATACAGAGGAGCTCGTTCCAAGCAGTATCGTGTAGCTAAGCAGTCCGTAATGAGAGCCTTAACAAGTTCTTATTCTGGACGTAAAGAGAGAAAGAGACAGTTCCGTCAGTTATGGATTGCTCGTATCAACGCAGCAGCTCGTATGAACGGACTTTCTTACAGCCAGTTCATGCACGGATTAAAGGTAGCTGGAGCTGATTTAAACCGTAAGGTATTAGCTGACATGGCTGTTACAGATGCAGCAGGTTTTGCAAAGCTTGCAGAAGTTGCAAAGAAAGCATTAGCTTAGTCATCGGAAAAATGTTGGGTAGAAAACTCCGGACAAGTTGTTTGTCCGGAGTTTTTTGAAAAATATACGGGGAAAGGTATTGGAAACAATGGAAAAAAGAGAACAGCTCGGAAGCAGACTTGGGTTTATTATGCTCTCGGCAGGATGTGCAATCGGATGCGGAAATGTATGGAAGTTTCCCTGGATGTGCGGACAAAACGGCGGTGGCAGTTTCATGCTTGTCTATGTGATCTGTCTGCTCATTTTAGGGCTTCCGGCAATGGTGATGGAACTTTCCGTAGGACGTGCGGCACAGACAAGTCCCTTGTATATGTATGAGAAACTTTCCGGAAAACGCAAATGGAAAATTCCGGGGATTGTGTGTCTGATTGGAAATATTGCACTGATCGCGTTTTATTCCGTTGTTGCAGGCTGGATTATTTATTATTTTGTGAAGTTTCTTACTGGTCAGAATGCGGATTTGGGATTTGAAAAAATGATCACAACACCATCCGTAAATGTTGGTTACCTGTTGATCACGGTTGTGATTACATTTGTGATTTTGAGTTTCCGGCTGCAGGGAGGCCTTGAACGCATTACCAAATATATGATGTCGGCGCTTCTGGTGCTGATGCTGGTGTTGGCGATCCACAGTTTTACGCTTTCCGGCGCAAAGGATGGGCTGGCTTTTTATCTGATTCCGGACCTTTCCAAAATATCAGGTACAATGATTGTAAAAGCAATGAATCAGGCGTTTTTCACGTTGTCGGTCGGTATGGGTGGCATGGCGATCTTTGGAAGCTACATCGGGAAAGAGCGTTCCCTTTTGGGAGAATCCGTAAATATCATTGTTTTAGATACGTTTGTAGCAGTTGTTGCAGGCATGATTATGTTTCCTGCCTGCGATACCTATAATCTTGAAGTGACTGCGGGACCAAGCCTTTTGTTTGATACGATGGCGAGTGTGTTTAACCATATGCAGGGCGGACGCTGGTGGGGTGCGCTGTTTTTCCTGTTCATGGTGTTTGCTGCCATGTCAACGGTATTTGGAGTATGTGAGAATCTGCTTGCCATGATCCGGGAACTGACGGGCTGGTCACGTCCGGTGGGATGTATTGTCTGCGGGATTGGGACGTTTCTTGTGGCATTGCCAACGGCGCTGGGGTACAGTCTGATTCGTTTTCAGCCGTTTGCAAAAGGCACGGCATGGCTGGATTTGTGGGATTTTATTGTGTCTAACAATGCGATGCCGCTCGGCTCACTGATACTGGCGCTGTTTTGCTGTACACGCCGGGGATGGGGGTGGAACAATTTCCTGCAGGAGGCCAATGCGGGAAAAGGCTTAAAAATCAAGGCATGGATGAAACCGCTGTTCTGTTATTTTGTGCCTGTAGGGATTTTATTTATTTATATTTATGGAATGTTCACGTTTCCGTGGCATTAGAAGAAAAGAGGGGCAAAAATTATTCTGTCCCTCTTATTTTTATGCGATAAGCTTTGGGAGAGGCCCCTTTTTTCTTATGAAAGGTTTTTGAAAAATACAGCCCATTATCAAATCCGACGGAATTTGCAATGGCGGTGATCGAAAGATTTGAGTGTTCCAACAGATAGCATGCCTGTTTCATGCGAAAATCCGTGAGGTATTCTTTTGGGGACTGCTGCAGCACCAGTTCAAAGGAACGGAACAGATGGCTGCGGCTTAAACCGACGTAGGCGGCAATATCTTCCACTGTGATCGGGTAGGAGTAATTGGCGCTGATGTATTCGATGCTCTTTTGGACATAGGTAGCGGATGTCAGCTGTGTATCTTTTTTGGCAGAAGATTTCAGAAAAAGTGCCAGAGTAGTATAGAGCCGTCCGGTCATTTCCACTGCATGTTCAAATCCGTTTCCTCTGGCATCGTAAATATGCAGAAGCTGCCGCTTGACTTCTTCTCCGTTTGGCACTGCATGAATACAGGGATTTTTGCGAGAAAAATCAGTTGCCTGCAGGATGGTGGCAGCGTCGCTTCCGGTAAAACCGACCCAGGCGTATTCCCATGGGTTTTTGGCGTCTGCACGGTAGATAACCTCAGTATTAGGATAAACTAAAAAGGCATCTCCGGCGGAGAGAGAATGGACTTCGTGATGCACTTCATAGGTGCCTTTGCCGGAGATAATATAGTGAATCAGATAGTGGTCACGGATTCCGGGGCCCCACTGATAACCGGCATCGCATAGTTGGTATCCGACATTGTAAACCGACAGGGAAACAAGTTCTTTTGCGGTTGCTTTGTAGGAATTTTTATATTGATCATTCATTGGAAATGCTCCTTACACGATTCTAGTATTGAGTTTATACGTTTTTTTATGCACATGCAACATTTTTACATGTTTTTTCTACATTTGGTTCTGTACATTAAGAGCCGGGAGCGATAGAATAGGGGTATCAGAAGAAAACAAAAGCACAGAAAGGGAGAGTGGAATTATGGCAATTTTAGTTACTGGTGGAGCAGGCTATATCGGAAGTCATACCTGTGTGGAACTGCAGAATGCGGGATATGATGTTGTTGTTTTGGATAATCTGTCAAACGCTTCAGAAAAGTCACTGGATCGTGTGGAGGCACTGACCGGAAAGAAAGTTACATTTTATAAAGGAGATATCCTTGACCGTGACATCTTAAATAAAATTTTTGCAGAGCAGAAGATTGAAAGCTGTATTCATTTTGCAGGACTGAAGGCTGTCGGAGAGTCTGTGGCAAAGCCTTGGGAGTATTACAATAACAACATTGCAGGAACTTTAACACTGGTTGATGTTATGCGTCAGAACGGATGCAAGAACATCATTTTCTCTTCATCTGCAACCGTATACGGCGATCCGGCAGAAATTCCGATTACCGAGAACTGCCCGAAGGGACAGTGTACCAATCCTTACGGATGGACAAAGTCCATGCTGGAGCAGATTTTATCAGATATCTACAAGGCAGATAATGAGTGGAATGTGATCCTGCTTCGCTACTTCAATCCAATCGGGGCGCATCCAAGCGGAACGATGGGAGAGAATCCAAACGGCATCCCGAACAACCTGATGCCTTATATTACACAGGTTGCAGTTGGCAAGTTAAAAGAACTCGGCGTGTTTGGAAACGATTACGATACTCCGGACGGAACCGGTGTGCGGGATTACATCCATGTGGTTGATCTGGCAAATGGACATGTAAAGGCATTGAAAAAGATCAAGGAGAATGCCGGACTTTGCATTTACAACCTTGGTACCGGACACGGCTACAGCGTGCTTGATATCGTAAAGAATTTTGAGGAAGCAAACGGCATTAAGATTCCATACAGCATCAAGCCTCGCCGTCCTGGCGATATTGCAACCTGTTACTGTGACCCGGGCAAGGCAGAACGTGAACTTGGCTGGAAAGCACAGTACGGAATTAAGGAAATGTGTGCGGATTCCTGGAGATGGCAGAAGAACAATCCAAACGGTTATGAGGATTAATTAAAAAAGAGGGAAAAGTCTTATTTTCGAATTTGTTTGAATATTTTTGAAAAATATGAAAAATATGCTTGACGAAGCGTGGGGTGTATGCTATTATAATACACGGTTCGTTGGTCAAGCGGTTAAGACGCCGCCCTCTCACGGCGGAA
>ERZ791608.15-NODE-15-length-117720-cov-208.687307_pt1 | contig 117720 bp, 93 predicted proteins | sample MGYA00510276_ERZ791608 | MGnify/ENA primary metagenome ERZ791608 (study PRJEB30046, sample SAMN00791908) | human gut metagenome | study: EMG produced TPA metagenomics assembly of the A metagenome-wide association study of gut microbiota in type 2...
TTATATAAAAACATTATAAAGCCTTTAGATAGAGCTCGTTATCCCGAACTGAGGTAATGCATTGAACTCCATGATTCCATGGACAGTGCCTTACGATTCTGACGGTAACTATATCCGAAACCCTTGGGCTTACAACGTGAACGTTATCAACCCTATTGATGAGCTGAAATATAATACCAACAAGCGTACCAATTTCCGTATCAACGGAAGTGCCTACGCTCAGTTTGATTTCGGTAAGGTGTGGAAGCCATTGGAGGGCTTGCAGTATCGTATCCAGTTTGGCCCAGAACTTCAGTACTATCGCCTGGGCATCGCCAATGCAGCCGATGGTATCAATGGTGATGGCAGAAACATTGCTCAATATAACCCATCCAACAAGGTGTCATGGACACTCGATAACCTGGTTTACTATAATAAGACTATTGCAAAGAACCATCGTATCGGCGTAACCCTTTTGCAGAGTGCATCCAAATATCATTCAGAGAATGGTAATATCAAGGCTTATGTAGCAAGTGCAGAGGAACTCTGGTGGAACACAAGTTCATTGGGTAATCCACAGGCTTATTCTACGGGACTGACTGAAACTTCGCTGGCTTCCTACATGGCTCGTGTCAACTATACCTATGCAGATAAGTATATGTTGACAGCCAGTGTTCGTTCCGATGGTGCTTCTCAGTTGTCTGATGGTCATAAGTGGGCGTCATTCCCATCTGTAGCTCTTGGTTGGCGTATTGATCAGGAGAAGTTTATGCAGAAGGCTGATTTTATCAGTAACCTGAAGCTTCGTCTGGGTTATGGTATTTCCGGTAACTATGCTGTTTCTGCATACGCTACTCAGGGTGCTGTTCAGAGCAACTACTATGCATGGGGAAGTATGGATCCTACTGTGGGTTACTTGCCTTCTGATGCTTCTGCCAAGAATCCTAACAAGATGGCGAACCTCGACCTGGGTTGGGAGAAGACCAAGCAGTGGAACTTAGGTCTCGACTTCGGCTTCATCAACAACCGTATCAGCGGTAGTGTTGACTACTATCACAACAAGACTACCGACCTGATTCTGGCTACCACCATTCCATCTCTCACCGGTTATACCAGCACATACGCCAACGTAGGTGAGACTTCCGGTTGGGGTCTTGATCTGCAGTTGAATGCCATCCCTGTGAAGACCAAGGATTTCGAATGGAATACCAGTCTTACCTGGACCATCGACCGCAACCGTGTGGATAAGTTGAACAATGGCGTGAAGGAGAACGTAAACGACCGTCTCTTCGTAGGTGAGGAAATCGGTGTTTACTACGACTATGTATATGATGGAATCTGGAAGACTTCTGAGTCTGATGAAGCAGCCAAGTTTGGTCGCAAGCCTGGTCAGATTAAGGTGAAGGATGTAAATCCTGATGGCAAGATTGATGCCAACGACCGTCAGATTGTTGGTAAGGTTCGTCCACGCTGGTCAGGCGGTTGGCACAATACCTTCAGCTACAAGAACTTCGAGTTGTCTTGCTTCATCTATGCCCGCTGGAAGTTTACTGTAGCCAAGGGTGCAGAAACTCTCGGTGGTATGTATGCTATGCGTGATGTGGATTATTGGATAAAGGATATCAATGAGGATGCCGAGTATTACTCTCCAGGTTCTCAGGGACAGAATGCCGATACTTATTCTAGCTCAATGAACTATCAGGACGGTTCGTACATCAAGATGCGTAACATTTCTCTGGGTTATACCTTCCCTAAGAATATGACCAGCAAGTTGGGTATGAGCAATCTCAAGGTTTATGTTCAGGCTATGAACCCATTCACTATCTATAAGAAGTGTAAGTGGCTTGATACCGACCTCTTGAGTTATGATAACAACTCTACTTCTTATGGTTCTGGTACAACCATCAAGAGCTGGGTTATCGGATTAAACATTGGATTCTAAATACAGATACATCATGAAGACAAACAAAATATTATATGCAGCACTGATTGCAGGTGCAACTTTAGGAACTGTTACTTCTTGTAGTGATTCGTTCCTTGACGAGAAGCTGATTACTGAGAAAGGTACGGCTTATTTCCAGACTAAGGAAGGTATTGACGACCTGGTAACGGGTGCTTACCAGAAATTGAAGTTTAAGTATAACTATATCTGGGGTATTTATCTCTATGGTATGGGTATCGATGAGTTTACCAGTGGTGCCAACAACATCACCTCTTATAATGCATACAGCACCGACCTGAACTCGGGTGAAACTGCTGCCAACCAACCATTGTGGGACAATATGTATGGTCTCGTAGAACCAGCCAATCTTGTCATCCAGAATACTCCATTATATTATGGTGAGAAGGTGAGCACTTACAACAACCGTTTGGGTGAGGGTTACTTCCTCCGTGCTTTTGCTTATTTCGAGCTGGTAAAGCAGTATGGAGGTGTGCCTTTGAAGCTGGAGCCAAGCAATGGTAAGATTAATTATACTTATACTCGTAATAGCGAGGAAGAGTGCTTTGCCCAGATTATTTCTGATTTCCAGAAGGCATACGAATTGTTGCCTGAATCTCCAGAAGGAAAGCAGGTTGGTCGCCTAACTAAGTCGGCTGCTGCCCATTTCCTGGCAAAGGCTCATCTGTATCGTGCCTCTGAATTGCATGATAGCTGGAATGCTCAGTACAAGGATGCCGACCTGGATGCTGTCATCAAGTACGGTAAGGAAGTAATAGCTGCCCACCCATTGTGCCAGAACTTCCAGGAACTGTGGGATTATACAGAGCCTAATGGTGCCAATGAGAATGTCAGTGAGGTGGTGCTTGCTGCACAGTTCTCTAATGATGGTGCCAGCACGCATGGACGCTTCGGTAACCAGTTCCATCTCTACTATCCATCAGTCTATCAGAATATAGCAGGTTGCAAGCGTGATATCTCTGGTGGTCGTGAGTTCTCTTACGTCAGTGCTACAGAGTATTCTATGCAGGTATTTGACCGTGTGAATGATTCCCGGTTCTGGAAGTCATTCATAACCAAGTATGGTGCTAATTATACAGCAGGTGCTCCATATTGGATTACTACCAAGAAGAATAAGGACACAGGAAAGCTGGAGATTACGGATGATGTCTATAAGGCACACCCAGAGTATTATCCTGATGATGTGAAGGTTCCTACAGAAACAGATCCAGGCGATCATCGTTTCAAGGGTGGTGAGATTGGTATCAAGTATATCGTCAATAATCCTGGCGATACTCGTTTTACTCCAGCTTTGAATGCTGATGGTTCAGAGAAAAAGTCAGAGGATTATGTTTTGAAGAATGGTAAACTTGTTCCAGAGCATACTTTCGTACGCTACTATGCTGGTCAGTCTTTCAGCTTCAATACACAGAGCAATCCTGCTGAGCGTTCTGGTAACTACTATATTCTGGGTAGTATCCACAACAGAAGCGTGGCTTTGAGCAAGTTCCGTGATGGTGCACGTGAATCTATCGCTTCACAGTTTGGAACCCGTGATGCCATCATTGCCCGTTCTGCCGATGATGTTCTGATGGTAGCTGAGGCTTATATCCGCAAGAAGGATTATGGAAATGCCATCACTTACCTGAATATGGTACGTGACCGTGCCGGTTACAAGGCTGGCGAGGACCGCTCTATCAGCCGTGATGGTGGACAGGCTTATAAGAAGAACTCTGCTTGTACAGGAAAGGGTGGTGGATTCTCTGCCGAGGGTTCTATCTATACAGAGGAGAATACTTATTATGAGTCAAACAACATTGCCGAGACTACTGCTTCTACTGAGAGTAATATGCATCTGAATGGTATTGAGGATGTGCTCAACTCTAAGGTTGAACAGCCTATCTACGAAGCTTTGAAATTGACATCCGACTATGATAAGTTCATGTGTTTCCTCTTGGATGAACGTACACGAGAGTTGATTGGTGAAGGTCAGCGTTGGGAAGATTTGGCTCGTACCAAGACTTTGGAAGCTCGCTGGAATGCGTTTAGTGATGCTTCTACTGGCGGACAGGGCAAGTTTGATCCAGCCAAGCACTACTATCGCCCTATTCCTCAGTCATTCCTCGACGGTATCACCAATGCGAATGGTGCTTCCCTGAGCAATGAGGAGAAGGAGAAGATGCAGAATCCTGGTTACTAATCGGATATCTATAGGATAGGTTAATGATTATATGTTGAAGAGCGGTATCTTTCTCTAGGTAGAAGGTATCGCTCTTTTTTCTTCTCATACAGAAAACTGTAAGAATGAAATAATGAAGAATTGTATGATAGTTCGCTTCTTCGGATAATATTACTAGGTAGATGAACCGGATTATGCGTACTTTTGTAGCAGAAATACAAAACAACAAACAACTATCATCATGCAAATCAAACAAATGTTATTTCCGATGATGAGTATGGAGCTGAGTATGGCTCCCTGCTCTCATCTCCATGCACAAGTGCAGACTCCGGTATCGCAGATGGAGAAGCTGGACCGTGGCCTGGTGGCTTTGCCTGCCCAGGACAAGGGAATCTTCCTCAGCTGGCGATTGCTGGGTACGGACAGCAAGAACGTATGCTTCGACATAGAAAGAGATGGAAAGATTATCGCCCATCAGGTGAAGCTGACCAATTATACAGACCGGAAAGGTTCTGCTGCCAGCAGCTATCGAATCATCACTTATCAGAAGGAACCCAGGATGGATGCTCCGGCTGAAAGAGAAGTTTCGAAGGCGGTGAAGCCATGGAATGATCTCTATCGCTCCCTGCCCATCAACCGTCCTGCCGGCGGTGTCACTCCCGATGGAAAATCCTATGAATATACCCCCAACGACTGTAGCGTGGGCGATGTGGATGGAGACGGAGAATACGAAATCATCCTGAAATGGGATCCGACCAATGCCCATGACAATTCGCATGACGGCTATACGGGAGAGGTCATCTTCGACTGCTACAAGCTCGACGGAACCCAACTCTGGCGCATCAATCTGGGTAAGAATATCCGTGCCGGTGCCCACTATACCCAGTTCCTGGTCTATGATTTCGACGGCGATGGCAAGGCAGAAATGGTCTGCAAGACATCGGCGGGTTCGGTAGATGCCAGGGGCAGGTTTGTGAGCGATGCGGCTACGGATGACGGAATCCGCTCCATCGACAACCATGCCGACTATCGCAATTCCAGAGGTCGCATTATGACCGGTCCTGAACTGCTGACGGTCTTCCATGGCGAAACCGGAAAGGCGATGCATACCATCTGGTACCAGCCCAACCGAGCCTTCGGTACAGGCAATCAGGTGGAAGAGGGGGAGCATCTGGAGAACGGATTCCCTGCCTATTCTTCTGTATGGGGCGACAAGGCAAACTATGGCAACCGTGGCGAGCGATACCTGGCTGGCGTGGCTTTCCTGGAGGGTGCCGACAAGAAGCCGAGTGCCGTGATGTGCCGTGGCTATTATACCCGCTCTTATCTCTGGGCGGTAGATTTCGATGGAAAGGAACTCAAGACCAAATGGCTCCATGCTTCGCTGACTCCCAACGACTGGAAGGTGACCGATGCCGACGGAAAGGTGCTGAAGGAAGCTCATGGATGTAAGGCAACTGCCTATGCCCAGGGAGCGCACAGTCTGGCTGTGGGCGATGTGGACGGAGACGGATGTGACGAAATCACATACGGTTCGGCTGCCATCAACCATGACGGAACCTTGTTGTATTCTACCGGATTGGGACATGGCGATGCGCAGCATCTTGCTGACCTGGATCCCGACCGTCCGGGCTTGGAATATTATATGGTACACGAAGAATATCCTTACGGTTCTGACCTGCGGGATGCGAGAACAGGCGAAATCCTGTTCCGTACACTCGATAAGGATGATACCGGAAGAGGAGTGGCTGCTGATATCGATTCCAGGCATAGGGGATATGAATATTGGTGTTCGGATGCTCCTGTTGTAAGAGACATCAAGGGTAAGACAGTTTCGGCAGAAACATCTTTATCCTATAAGAAGAATCATGAAACTGATCATTTCAGAAGTAATGAGAAAACGAGTTTCAGAGCTGTGTCCGGAATGCCGGCAATGAACTTCCGGATCTATTGGGATGGTGACTTGCAGGATGAACTTTTGGCAAACGGACGTCCTCCCCATTTCCCTCCTTATCTCCAGAAATGGAACGGCAGCGAGGCGGTGGCTTTACCTTTGAGCAATGGCAAGCAAATGTATGAGATGGGCAACTCGGTGAGTTGCAACTGGTCGAAAGCGACCCCGAATCTGCAGGCTGATCTCTTTGGCGACTGGCGAGAGGAAGTCATCTATTGGGATAAGAGCGATGCATCGCATCTCAATATCTTCACCACCAATATCCCTACGGAATATCGGGTTCCAACCCTGATGCACGATCATATCTACCGTATGGGAGTGGCATGGCAGAATGTAGGCTATAACCAGCCTCCGCATCTGGGATATTATCTGCCCAATCATGCAGAGAAGATTCTGAAATAAGAATTTGAAATAAAAAAAGAGAATCAGATGAAATACAGATTCTTCTGATACGTTTATAAGATATAAGGAATTACAGAGAATTAGAATATAAAGCGATAAAGGATATGAAAAGAATATTATTCGCCATTTCATTGATGGCGGCAACAACAGCTTCTTTTGCCCAGGTGGCAAAACCAATGGAAGATGTCAACAAAGTTATCGACAATACCGTAGATAGCCTGAACAAGGCGATGACCGCCCGAATCCAGCCGGGAACCAGTCGCAAGGGCAATAATCCGGTACTCTTCCTGATAGGTAACTCTACCATGCGCAATGGCACACTGGGTAATGGTAACAACGGTCAGTGGGGCTGGGGATACTACGAGCACGAGTTCTTCGATGCCAACAAGATTACGGTAGAGAACCAGGCGCTCGGAGGTATGAGCAGCCGTACCTTCTACAACCGTCTGTGGCCGGATGTGCGCAAGGGCATCAAGGCTGGTGACTGGGTAATCATCTCCATCGGTCATAACGACAATGGTCCTTACGATAGCGGAAGAGCCCGTGCCAGCATCCCTGGCATCGGCAAGGATTCGCTCAATGTCACCATCAAGGAGACGGGCGTGAAGGAAACCGTCTATACCTACGGCGAATACATGCGCAAATACATCAACGACTGCAAGGCTCTGGGTGCTCATCCTATTCTGATGTCGCTGACTCCACGTGATGCCTACGATGAGAATGATAAGATTGTCCGGGTCAACAAGACCTTCGGATTGTGGGCAAAGCAGGTGGCTGAGCAGGAAGGCGTTCCTTTTGTAGATCTGAACGAGATTTCGGCAGCCAAGCTCGATAGCTATGGTCATTGGAAGGAGAAATATCATTTCTTCACAGACCATATCCATACTTCCCGCTTCGGCGCGATGATGAATGCCCGTTCGGCTGCTGAGGGATTGGCAGAGAGCAAGGACCCAAGTCTGGCTCCTTTGCAGGCGATGATGATCAATGTGGCTTTGCCGGTAGAGAATTTCAAGCGCGAACCGGGCAAACCTGTTGTCTTCTTCACAGGCGACAGTACTGTGAAGAATGCCGATAAGGAAGAAGACGGCATGTGGGGCTGGGGCTCTCAGGCTTATACCATCTTCAATCCTAAGAAGATTACCTGCGTAAATGCAGCCAAGGCGGGTCGCAGTTCCCGTTCTTATCTTAATGAAGGAAGATGGGAGAAGGTATATAACAGTCTTCAGCCAGGCGACTATGTGCTCATCGAGTTCGGTCATAATGATATCTGTTCCTTGACAGATAAGAAGATGCGCGGTTCCATTCCTTGTGCCAAGGATACCTGTCATGTTTATCAGATGGAAGAGAGCAAGCAGTATGAGGTGGTTTATTCCTTCGGCTGGTATCTGAAGAAGTTCATCCAGGATGTTCGTGAGAAGGGGGCTACCCCAATCCTCGTTTCCCTGACTCCTCGCAACGAATGGCCTAACGGAAAAATGGAGCGCCGAAACGATACCTACGGCAAGTGGTATCGCGAAATCGTTGCAGAGACAGGCGTTGCCTTCCTCGACCTCCACAACATCGCTGCCGATTCATACGATAAGATAGGTAAGGAAAAGGTGAAGGCTTATTACAAGAAGGATCATACCCACACCAGTCTGAAGGGTGCCCAGCACAATGCCAAGTGCGTGGCTAAGGGCTTGAAGAAGATGAAGAGTCCTTTGGCTAAGTATCTGAAGTAAAGCATTGGAATAAGGTTGTTTTAATAGAAGAAACAAATGAAGACAAGAAATTTTTTATTTACCAGTCTGCTGGCGCTGGCTTCTACGGTAGCCGCCAATGCCCAGACTTTTGATATTGATATGTTGAAGGCGCAGCCTGTCTATTCTGCTGAGAAGGGTCAGGGATATGACATCTTGGCTGCACCAAAAGCTAAGAGTAATGCCCCTTTCTTCTATTCTGTGAAGGTGGCAGATGGCAACTATAAGGTCACCGTGGTGCTCGGTTCTAAGAAGAAAGCAGGCAAGACTGTGGTTCGTGCCGAGAACCGAAGACTGATGCTCGATGAGGTGAGTACCAGGAAGGGGGAGTTCAAGACTTTCTCCTTCGTCGTGAACAAGCGTTCTCCTTATATTACCGATAAAATGAACGTAAAAATCAAACCTCGCGAGAAGGAGACGTTTACCTGGGATGAGAAGCTGACCTTGGAGTTTACTGGTGCTGCCCCAGCTGTAAAGAGCATCAAGGTGGAACCGGCTCCTGCTGAAACCACTACCGTTTTCCTCTGCGGCAACTCTACGGTAGTAGATCAGTTTACAGAGCCATACGCTTCCTGGGGACAGATGATTACCCGATGGTTCGGGCCGAAGGTAGCTATCTCTAACCATGCCGAAAGCGGATTGACTGCAGGTTCTTTCCTCGCATCCAACCGTCTGGACAAGGTATTGGCGATGATGAAGAAGGGCGATTATGTCATCTGTGAGTTCGGACACAACGACCAGAAGGAGAAGTATGCAGGCAGTGGTGCTTGGTATAATTTCTCTTTCAATCTGAAGAAATTCATCGACGAGGTACGCAAGAAGGGTGGCAACATCATCTTCGTAACTCCTACCCAGCGCCGAATGTTCGACAAGGCTACCCATAGCAAGATTCAGGAAACTCATGGCGATTATCCTGATGCCATGCGAGCTGTGGCGAAGCGAGAGGGCGTGCCTGTTATCGAACTTCACGATATGACCCGCACTTTCTTCGAGACCTTGGGTTACGAGAACAGTAAGAAGTCGCTGGTTCACTATCCGGCAAATACTTATCCAAATCAGCCTAAGGCTTTGGAGGATAACACCCACTTCAATCCATACGGTGCCTACGAGGTGGCTAAGATGGTTGTGATGGGCATGAAACAGCTCAATCTGCCTATCGTGAAGTATCTCCGTGCAGATTGGAAGGACTTCAATCCTGCGCAGCCAGATGATTTCAATCAATTCGTATGGTATCCATCCGTGAACCAGGATGTGACCAAGCCAGACGGAAATTAAAAAATGAATTTGAAATGAATAAAAAGACAATATTTTTCGTCTCGTTGCTGCTGGGCGGTTTGCCTTTGATGGGAACCCTTTCGGCTGATGCAGCGGTGCGCGATACCATCAGCATCAACCAGGGATGGCAGTTCCATCGTGGTGATGTGAAGAACATTGCTGAGTTGAAGTCAACTCAAAGCGGGGATGAGGTGGTGAATCTGCCACATGATTTCCTGATAGGACAGGATTGGGTGGCTCCGGATGCCAGCGAGCGACCAGACAATAGCGATGCGGGCAGCAATGTGCGCAGCCGATTGAGTTCCCGTGGATTCAAGGAGATGGGCATCGGCTGGTATCGCTACGAATTCACTCCCAAGGATGAATGGAAGGGAAAGCGCATCGTGCTCGACTTTCAGGGCATCATGCTGGTAGGAGATGTCTATCTGAACGGTAAGCGAATCGGTGGTACCGACTATGGATACCTGGGCTTCGATATCGACCTGAGCAAACTCTTGAAATGGGGACAGCCTAACGAAATCGCAGTCAAGGCGGATACGCAAAATTCAAGCAACTCCCGCTGGTTTACGGGCGCCGGTCTCTATCGTGATGTCAACCTCATCGTTACCAATAAGAATCTGTTCTTCCCTCGCCATCCGCTCTTTATCCGTACACAGGGCAACAAGGAGGTGAAGATCAAGGCGGAAATCATCAACCAGCAGAAGGTGGCTAAGGGACAGAGCGCAGCCAAGATGCCTGTGGGCGTTCGTATTCTCGATGCCGATGGCAAGGTGGTGGCTGAGCAGAAGAACGACATCCATTTCAATGCCAAGTGGAGAGACAGAGAGTATGAATTGCCAAGCATCTCTTTGGAAAATGCCAAGTTGTGGTCGCCGGATTCACCTTATTTATATACTGCCGAGGTGACGCTTTATGACAACGAGGGCAATATCGCCGACCAGATAAAGGAGCCGTTTGGTGTGCGCACCATCGAAATCATCCCACAGAAGGGCTTGCTGGTGAACGGCAAGAAGGTTCTCCTCAAAGGTTATGCCAACCATCATACCCTCGGTGCCCTGGGTGCTGCCGCCTATCCGCGTGCCATCGAGAAGCGACTGAAACTGATGAAGGAATTCGGAATGAACCATATCCGCACCTCTCATAATCCATATAGCGAGGACTTCCTGAAACTCTGCGATAAGTATGGCATCCTGGTGGTGGATGAGCTTTACGACAAGTGGCTCACCCAGTATGCCGGTGGCAGAGTGGATTGGGAGAGTCTCTGGCAGAAGGATGTTCCAGAGTGGGTGAAGCGAGACAGAAACCATCCTTCGGTGGTGATGTGGAGTTTGGGAAATGAGTTGCAGCAGTATAGCAACCTACCTTTCAACGATTGGGGTGTTACGGCTTATAAGCTTCAGAAGGAGTTGCTGCACCGTTATGACGATACCCGACTCACCACCGTGGCGATGCATCCCCGCTATCGTAACCTGGAGACGGATTCCATCCCAGCCGATCTGGCAATAGAGACAGAGGTGAATTCATATAACTATCGTTACATGTATTTCCCTGGCGACAGCAAGCGCTATCCTGAGAAAACCTTCTATCAGAGTGAGGCAAGTGTGGCTGCCATGGGACCTAACTTCTATGAGATGGATCTCGACAAGGTGATAGGTCTTGCCTATTGGGGCGCCATCGATTACCTGGGCGAGAGCATGGGATGGCCTATCAAGGGTTGGAATCAGGGTGTGTTCGACCTTTCTCTTCAGCCAAAGCCAGATGCTTATTTCGTGAAGAGCATGTTTACTGACGAGCCAACCGTTCACATCGGTGTTATCGAGAAATCGGGTGGCAACATCCAGTGGAATGGCATCAATGTTTCTGCCGGAAAGCTTTCAGAAAACTGGAACCGTGAGGCAGGCGAGCAAGTTTCTCTCTATACCTATACCAATGGCGACGAGGTGGAACTCTTCCTGAACGGCAAGAGTCTGGGAGTGAAGAAGAACAGCAACGACCCTAAGCTCCGTGCCCGCATCAAGTGGGACAACATCGCCTATGCTCCAGGCACTCTGGTGGCTGTGGCCAAGAAGAACGGCAAGGTGGTGGCTCGCCATCAGATAGAGACTACGGGCGAGGCTGTGGCTCTGAAGCTGGTTCCGGATATAGAGACCTGGCATGCTGATGGTAAGGATCTGATGCATGTTCGCATCTATGTCGTGGATAAAAAGGGCAGAAGAGTGCTGAACGTGAAGGATGCCAAGGCATTCGACAAGTTAACCTTCACCGTGAAGGGCGATGCGAATATCGTGGCGGTGGATAATGGAAACATCGCATCTGATGAGCTTCATATCGGAAAGACCCAGTTGGAGAAGTCCATCCAGCGTCATCTCTTTCAGGGATCCGCCCTCGTGATATTGCGCGCCGGTGATAAGCCGGGAAAGATAGAACTCTCGGTAGCGGGAGAAAAGATGAAAGCCAAGAAACTGGTTCTGAATACGAAATAAATATGATACTAAAAAAGGTCGCCAGCATTTTGGCGACCTTTTTTAGTAGTATCTTCTGTTTTCTCTTTATTTTCTGAATTTCTTAAACCATTGCAGGAATGATTCGTAAGCACTGATCTCTTCCTGATGCTGAGGCTCAGCGAAGGTAAGCTGGTCGCCGTAGGAATCACCATGCTGGTCGGGGAAGATAATCATCAGGTTGGTACCTGAGAAGTATTTCGTGATTTCCTCCGGCAGACGCTCCAGTGCTGTCTTGTAAGATACGGTTCCCTTACGGGCGGTTACTACCACGAACAGGTGGTCTGGAGATATCTGCGAAGCCAGCTGTGGCAACTCGTTCCAGTGAATCATCTGGGTATAATCGGCACGCACTTCCGGATGCCGGTTCTTGATATATTCATTGATGAGCGCCAGACTCTCTTCTCTGCCATGAAACTGGATGCGGCAGTCTAGGTTGCCGGCAAGTCGGGCAAGGCGTTCCAGCCAGCGATAGAAACCCGGCTCAAACTCTGCTCTCGAAGGTACGGCAACCTGTATTCTTCTCAATGTATTCAACGGCTGTCTGATGCGTGCCATGATGATCTGTCGGCTCAATCCGTTGAAAAGACTCTGGTGGAATTCTCCCCAGAACTTCGGCGAAACCTCAGGATGCATGTGCATTCCGATGATAATCTCAGAACATTGGAACTCGTTGAAGGCATGCTTGATGCCGTTGGCGATGTTGGCTGCAATACGAACCTGGGTCTGCGTCATCACATCGGTGGCAGCAGCCAGCTGACTGCAATGTTCCAGAAGCCGTCTTCCCTGTTCCTGGTTGTATCGCATGTCCTTGTCTTCATATACCACATTCAGGCAGATGAGTCCCCTGTTCAGTTTCTGGTTTCTCACCAGAAACGCCAGACTCATCAGGTTGTCGGCATATTCAGGATATTTCACCGGAACCAGAATCTTCTCATCGCTCACCTTCTTGTCGTCTTCCGCATCAGGCAGTTCCTTGTCTCTCAGGATAATCTTCTGCGAAGACCGGTCGGTAAGGATGGATGAGATGATGCAGGTAATCAGAATCATCATAACCACACCATTGAGCATATCATCGTTTACGAGATAAGTGCCCGGTGCTACGAGCAGATGCATACCCACCATCACCATGGCGATACTTCCGGCAGCATGAGCCGAAGTGAGTCCGAACATCATGTGACCCGAAGAAAGTGGCAATCGAAAACCCAGACAGGCGATATAGGCTGCGATGGCTTTGCCCAGGGTTCCGAAGAAGGCGATACAGAACACGACCCATAGAATATGACTGCCCTGAAACAGCAGCTTGATATTGATCAGCATGCCCACACCTATCAGAAAATAAGGAATGAAGAGGGCATTGCCGATAAACTCGAGGCGGTTCATCAGTGGCGAAACATGCGGAATATATCTGTTTAATATCAGACCGGCGAAGAAAGCACCGAAAACGCCCTCGATGCCCACTATCTGCGAAAGTGCCGCACTCATAAAGAGCATCGAAAGTACGAAGATAAACTGCATCACCGCATCGCTGTATCTTCGCAAGAACCATCTTGTAAGTCGGGGAATCAGTATGATCATCACGCCACAATAGACAGCAAACTTGAGGGTGAAGAATACCCAGAACAGTACGCCGTCATGCTTGCTGAACGATGCTACCAGTCCGGCAAGCATAATCAGGGCTATGAGCAGCGAAATCATGCTCGACCCCACACTCAGCGTAACGCTCGGTTTCTGTTGCAGTCCGTATCTCGAAACGATAGGATAGGCAATCAGCGTATTGGATGCCATGATGCAGCTCAGCAGGAAGGAAGCCTTGGCAGAGTAGTGGAGCAGCCAGATGCTCATGCCATAGGTGAGGAAGAACGGTATAAAACAGGTGAGCAGGCCATAGATAAGCAGTCGCGACTTGTTCTTTTTCATGCCTTCCATATCCATCTCCAGTGCAGCGAGGAACATGATGTAATAGAGTCCCACCTTTCCGAAGAGTTCAAACGAAGAGTCTCTCTCCAGGATATTCAGTCCGTATTTGCCTATGAGCACACCTGCCAGCACCATTCCGATGATGTGCGGGATACGGAGTTTACCCATGATGATAGGGGCAAAGAGGATGATGAGGAGCACTACGAAGAATATCAACGTAGGGTCTGTGATAGGGAAGTATTGAGCGATATGGAACATAGGCTTTCTTCTTTTTTGTTATACTTAAAGAGGGATTTCTGCATCAGCATTCATCCCTCCCTTTCTGTTTTTGACTGCAAAAGTACGAATAAATCTTGAAAGCACAAAGTTTTTCTGTCCTTATCCTACAATCATGGTGATATTTTTGCATGCTCACTATTGTTTCAATCTTTTCATATCCCTATCCACCATGGCACAGACACAGGAATCAGACCATACATTCTCTGCCGTCTCTATCATGTCGATGATAGTATAGATTGGCAGGATGATGCCCATGATGCCGATAGGAGCATTGATACCGGACATCAGAGATAGGGTAAGAAAATAACATCCCATCGGTACTCCTGCATTACCCACTGCTGAGATAACAGAAATGAAGAGCCAGAGAATCATCGTAGTCCAAGGTAAAGGCATTCCTCCATTCTGCATCAGGAATAAGGATGTTACGAGGATAAACGCAGCGCAACCATTCATGTTGATGGTAGTACAGATAGGCAATACGAAGCGGGAAACCTGATTGGAAACTCCCAGTCTGTCTTCTGCTGTCTGCATCGTCACCGGCAACGTAGCAGCAGAACTCTTTGTAAACAGAGCCATTAATACTGCCGGCATCATCTTGCCCAGTGTGCGCACAGGATTCAAGCCTCTTGCCAAGAGGAAGAGCGGAAGGATGATGAAGAATTGAATGACATTACCTCCCAGGATAACAGCTACGTACTTTCCTAGAGAAGCCATCACGATACCCGCAGAGAACTGGGCTGAAAGTTGTGCTGCAAAGGCAACGATACCCAGAGGCAGAGCCCAGATTAATCCATGAATCAGCATGAAGAGCAGATCTTGTAATCCAAACAATCCCTTCATCACGACTTCTTTCTTATCGCTTGATGGCATCTTGGCTAAAGCAATACCTGCTGCTGCCGCCAAAATCAATATAGAGAGTACATTTCCTTCGGCAAACGGCTTGATGATGTTGTTGGGTATTACTCCAAGAATATGGTCATAATAGCTGGTTTCTCCCAGCTTTTGGGGAACATCTGCCATACCGCTCTGTACCAAGGCTGTAGGTAAATTGCCTGGAGAAACGATGTTGTAGAGCACCAGTCCCACTGCTGCAGCTGCTATCGTCGTGAGCAGGGTGTAGGTGATGGCGTGGCGGAATATCTTACCGGTATCTGCCTGGTTGCCCAAGGATGCCAGGGTTGTGATAACTGCCAAGGCTATGGTTGGTACTGCCAGAAGCTGGAATAAGCGGGTATAGACCGTGGCTATGAAGTTCATCAGACCATCCAGCCAGCTGATGCCGAATATCCCCAAGACGGCGCCTACTATCAAAGCGCCAATCCATAGTACCAGCTGCCGGGTTTGCTTATTCTTCACTCCTTTTTGCTTACTGCAGCCAGCATTGCTATCCGGCTGTCTATTTCCAATATTATTCATTGTTTCTACCATGATTTTAAACTATTATTTTCAAAAGGCAAAGGTATTATTTTTTTTCCTTGTCAACAATCCCACAAATATGGTATTTTGCAATCTCGTTATTTTTTTCGGAATATTCTTTTGCTTGTATCATTATTTTTTGTAACTTTGCCGAAAGAATTTAAAAAGGCAGCAATATGAAATATCCTATAGGAATACAAGACTTCGAACAAATCATAGAAGGTGATTATGTTTATCTTGATAAGACGGCATTGGTCTATGACTTAGTGACTAATGGTAAAATATACTTTCTGTGTCGTCCTAGACGATTCGGAAAGTCGTTGCTCGTATCTACCTTGAAATACTATTTTGAGGGAAAAAAGGAGTTGTTCAAGGGGCTTGCCATCGACAAGCTGGAGAAGGAATGGAAGCAATATCCTGTGTTCCATTTAGACTTCAATGGCATTAATTTTACTGATGCAGGAATGTTGGATAAAACTCTGTTAGGTTTTGTTGAACGACAGGAAAAAATATATGGGAGGGATGAGTTTGCTGAAGGATTGGGAAGCCGATTTGTATCTGTCCTCAAAGCTGCCCATGAGAAAACTGGTCTTCGTGCTGTTGTCTTGATTGATGAATACGACAAGCCTTTGCTAGATATCTTGGACCAAGATTTGAATATTACAATCAATGGTCAGAAGAGAAAGTTGGAGGAATGGAATAGAGAAGTTTTGAAAGGTTTTTATTCAGTTTTCAAGGCAGCCGATGCCGATTTGCAGTTCGTTTTGTTGACTGGCGTTACCAAGTTCTCTCAGGTGAGTGTGTTCAGTGGTTTTAACCAACCTGATGACATCAGTATGGATGAGCATTACGAGGCACTTTGCGGTATTACGGAAGAAGAGCTGTATTCCACATTCGAGGAACAGATTAAAGTGATGGCTGTGAGATATAAGACTACAGAGGAGGGGATGAAATACAAGTTGAAACGTAAGTTCGACGGTTATCATTTTAGCTCAGACATGCTCGATATCTATAATCCGTTTAGTATCTTGAATTCTTTGAGCAAGAAGAGACTAAGTGACTTTTGGTTTCGTACTGGTACACCAACTTATTTGGTTCGCTTGCTTTCCCATTTTAAGGAGAATTTGAATGAATTGACAGGCAAGTATTATCCAACAAGTAGTTTCGTGGATTATCGAGCAGATGTAGAAGCGCCATTGCCTATGATTTATCAGAGTGGCTATCTTACGATAAAGGATTGGAACATGAATATGGATTCCTATCTTTTGGATTTTCCGAATGATGAGGTGAAAAATGGATTCCTTACTTTGGTGGCTACTAGCTATTTGCAGCCAAAAGAATCGACAGATGCTTTTGTTTTACAAGTGGTGAGTGCTATGGACGTGGGAGATTGCCATCAGTTGGAGAATCTGATGACTTCCTTCTTTGCCAGCATTCCTTATAACCAGCGTCGCAAGGACGATGAGCGAGAGAAGGAACGTTACTTCCAATATACTTTCTATCTCGTATTGAGAATGATCAGCTGTTTCACGGTGTTCATCGAAAAGCAGCAAAGCGAAGGTAGGGTAGATTGTGTGGTTGAAACCCAGAACTATATCTACATTTTCGAATTCAAGCGTGATGGTTCGGCAGAGGAAGCCCTGAAGCAGATAGAGGATATGGGCTATGCCAGGGAATATGCAGCAGATGGCAGAAAGATTTATCAGATAGGCTGCAACTTCTCATCGAAGACGGGAACCATTGATGGGTGGAAAGTAAAGTAGGTAATCCGTAAGAATATCCCGAAGATGTAGTGATGTGGCGTTGTTAAGAATAAGTTTTCTTTACATTAGCTTGCCTGAGATTCTCGTATTTTCAGCCGCTTATTGTTTCTTTGAGAATATCGCAAATATGAAGAGGAATAAGAACTTGTTGATAATCAGATATTTGTGATTTCTTGACAAGATGATGCCGTTGAGGAAAATCTATAGTCGTACAACTATAGGTCTTTTTCTTAATATAGTGCAGAAAACAAGGATTTCCAGCCTTTCAAACCTCTTATTTTTATCGCTAGATTCAAAACTTGTAGGTATATGAATTTTGGTTATAAATATTGACGGGAGGTATTTTTGCAATTGTAATTTGAACTAAAAAAAGGAGGAATAAGGCCTTATGGAAAATGGGGAAGATGTTCCCGAATGGCTGAAGAATGGGGATTATGAGTTTGAGTATAATATTATAAGATAAGATCAATTGTGTGTCTGATTTAGCAAAGAGGGTGTGTCATAAGTAAATGATTCACCCTTTTTTGTTTGTTGGAATGTTACTGATATGTTGTTGGAAAACATAGTATAAGTTGTTAGAAAAGATAGTATATGTTTTTGAGTTAGTTAGTATCTCCGGTCGCACAACAGCTGTTGTGCGCTTGCATATCAGCTGATATGCGCTTGCACAACAGGTGATGTGCATGCGTAGGCCAACTGTTATGCGCCAACTGTAATTTAGACTTATGACGCCTCCTCTTTGTCATTTGGTACATATAGAATGGCATTTCATACAAGGTAGGCTTAGATATTTGGCTGATAGAAATAATCTTTTTACTTTTGCACTCGTAATCGGGAAGCGATGGAAAAGAAAGAATCGTGGAACGTGGAAAATGAAGTATAACCCTTTTTATATATAATAAGGTATGAAGAAGATTATGATTTCGTTGATGATGGTAGTAACTGCCACCACAACCAGTTTTGCAAAGAGTAACAACACCGATGTGGCAAATGCCGTAAAGAGTGTAGCCGAGCAGGTGAAGCAGGCTCCATCCGGTACAGTGTATGGCGTAGTTGAAAACACCAAGCACCACATCATCGTAGCTTCTCCTTTTGGAAAGTATACCATAGAGAAGAAGGATGGCGGCATCAGCTTTATGGGAATGTCGGCAAAGCTGGTATCATCAAAGAATGGCATTTATAAAGTCAAGACATCCCTTGGTAATTTTACGGTGAATGCCAGAAAGGGGACGGTGGTGAAGAACTAGAATTTTGAAATAGGATAAGGAAGATTGAAAAGTTAGAGGTATATAGGCATCGGGGTCGTCATGGAATAGGAATGTGGAAGTTTTATCTTTTCGGCAGTGGCGGCATCCGATGCCTTTTTCATATCCTTTTGAGAAAAATAGAGCATTTTAGAAAAAAGTGGCTAAAAGTTTGGCAGTATCAAGAATATTGCTTACTTTTGCGGTCAGAGTTGGAGCAGACGGAAAAGAACGGCTGCGATGAAGACTCAAATGAATGAGCGTATTGAACGTTAGTCTTGAAATAGAAATGTGGAAATTTCAAAATTCAACTATGACGAACTGCAATACGGCTCACGCTATGGGATTATTGTATCCTTTTCTCTATAGGAGGAAGGTGTCGATATACCTTTTGGCGTGGGCTATTGTTAGTTGCTAGTTGAAAGGTCTTTCCACAACCTCTATTTCGGCGACCGAACAATAGTCCCACGCTTTTTCATTGAAAACTTAATGACCGATAGCTACTTCTGGGAACAAGTCGGCGATGTAAATGGTAAATATGGATAGTCAATTTATCGTATTCAATACAAAGACGGAACTCTTAAGATTAGATGTTTCCAAAATTGTTTATTTCGAAGGAGATGGCAATTATACACAGATTGTTACTATTAACAAGCTGAAGGCTGTTGTTTGTCTGAATTTGACTCAGATGGAGAAGTATTTGGCCGAGCATCTTGTAGATTGCAAGAGTATTTTTATGCGAGTGGGTAAGCGCTTTATCATCAACACTGGCTACATCTATCAGGTCAATACGCAAAAGCAACAGTTGATATTATCAGATTATGAGCATTTTGCTTTTGCTTTGGGTATTTCTAAGGAAGCCTTGAAGCAAATGAAGGATTTACTCATAACTAAAAAATAAACTAATCAAGCAAAGAATTTTATGGAATTAATCATTGGACGTGATGCTGCTACATCTCAATTGAGAATAACAATGGGACAACAATCCAAGACTTTTGGGGTTGCTGGAAGTGTTCCTATGACTGTGAGCCGTCAACATTGTAGTTTGACCATTAATCCGGATGGTTCTTATAGAATTACGAATCTAAAACCTCAAAATGTTACTTTTGTCAATGGAGTGGAAATAATGGCAAAGACTATCATGGAAAAGGATAAAATAGAACTTGGTCCAAGCAAATTTTTGGTTAGTTGGGATTGGATAAAGAGTTTTGTTCCTCAAATGGTCGATTTTCGTCCATTGCAGCGTGTTTGGGAAGAATATGATGAACATAAACTTGATCAGCAAATTGCTGACCGCAAGTTTAATTCTCTTCGTGGCATTACTGGTTTGATTACCATGGGAGCCATCGCTTTGAGTATCATTTTCCCAGAATTTAGAGAGACTCCTCTTTATATAGGCTTGTATCTCTTAGGTATTTTGATTTCTGTAGGCTTTACTGTAAAAGCATATAAGGATTCTTCTAAGGGACCGTTAAGGCAGAAGCAGTTGACTGAAGAGTTTCAGCAGCATTATGTTTGCCCTCATTGTCATCACTTCCTGGGCTTTCTGTCTTATGGAGTTTTAATGCAGAATGAGGCTTGTCCTTATTGCAAGGCTAAAATTAAAAAGTGATTTTGTACAATAGAAGATAGGTTTTGTGTAATGAGCACAGAATTAGCACCTGTCTATTTATTATTTCACTATATTTGCACCAGTTATAATTTTAAAACGTATGATTATGGCACAGAATGAAGAAACATTGTATTTCGATAATACACATCCTGAAGTAAGACAGGAAAGTAAAGATAAAACTCAGAACGCTGCTGATAAGGCAACTTGGAAGAAAGTAGCGGTAAGTGGAGCTGCTGGTATCTTGTTAGGTGCAAGTGCTATGTATGCCACAGATGCCTTTGCAGTAAATACAGAAGAAACTCCCGATACAAAACCGGAAGGGGAGAATCCATCGCAAGATGCTGCTGCTAATGATAATGCCTCTATCAAGGTAGCTGAAAGTCATGATGAGCAGAGCTTTAAGGAGGCATTCGATGCCGCTAGAGCCGAAGTTGGTCCTGGTGGCGCTTTCCATTGGCATGGCAATATCTATAGTACTTATACCGAGGACGAGTGGAACAACATGACAGATACAGAAAAGAACGACTATGCTGAGGCTGTAAAGCCAGAAGTACGTGCTGAAGAAATGAATGCAGCTCCTCATCAAGCGGAAGATGTTGCTATGGTATCTCATTCTTCTCATGCAGACCAGGATGTATCTGTTGCTCACAATGATGCAAATTTGCATCAGGCAAGTGATGTGCAGGTGGCTGATGACCAAAATGCAGATGTTCATTTGGTTAATGCGGGTGAAGTTCAGCTTGCTGATGGCTCCATGGCTACAGTGGGTGTTTTCGATGTGGATGGTCAGGAAGTGAGTGTGGTAGATTTTGATCAGGATGGAAATCCTGATGTTGCTATTTGTGATGCCAATGGCAATGGAAGTATTGACGTTGGTGAAGCAGTTGATTTGCATACAGGACAAGTGATTACTCCAAGTGGTAGTGATTTCGCTGATACCGGAGTTGATGATTCTGCTGATTCAAATCTCCAAACTGCATCCTTGGAGAATCCTGATGTTGCTCCTGATATGCCAGACTATATGTCTGATGCTGATATTCAGATGGCATAAACATTGATTAAAATAGATGGTGGCAATGGAAACTAAAAGAATCAAATGTCCAAGTTGCGGTGTATTGCTTGACGTGAGAAATTCTCAAAACGAAGCGGTTAAGGTGATTACTTGTCCTCAATGTAAAACTCAGCTGAGAGTGATGTTCTCACAGCAACATGCTGCAACTCCGCAATCTTTTGGGGAAACAGAATATGTTGGTAATAGTAATGGTGAGACTCAGTATGTGAATCGAGATAATGGAGAAACTCTTTACGTGGGGCATTCCTCTTCTCCTTCTCAATCTGATGAAACAATCCTTGCAGGCAAGAAAGAAGAGGTTACTCCTGGTTATTTGCTCTATGGTGGTCAGAAGTATCCGTTAGGGTTCGGCAGTAATGTAATAGGCCGCAAGGCTACTACTTCGCAGGCAACTGTACAGATTGCTACTGATGATAGATATATGAGCCGTCAGCATCTTGCCATCCAGGTATGTAAGGTTTCTACGGACAATGTTAGGGTTGTGGTATCAAACTACCATAATAAAAATGCCAGTTATGTGAATGGACAATTATTAAACGAGGGTGACCAGCTCGTCTTGACAGAAGGAAGTATCATCAAGATGGGTAACACAACCGTTGTTTATCATCAAAAATAAAGCTAACAATGAGAATCAAGATATATCAGCCTTTAGCTATCCATGAGTTGGGTAAGAGGGCGAACCAGGAAGATAGCATCTATCCAATAGAGGGCAAAGCTACGGAGAATGACCGTTTGTTTTTGCTCTGTGATGGTATGGGTGGACATGAGCATGGAGAGGTGGCAAGCCAAAGTATTTGCAAAAGTCTTTCTTCGTTTTTGTTGCAGCATGCAGTTGCTTCCGAAGGCTTGGAAGATAAGTTGCTATCTGATGCTTTGGCGTATGCCTACGAAGAACTGGATAAATTGGCTATTGTGGGAGATTCCCGTCAGATGGGAACAACTTTAACTTTGCTGTATTTTCACAGTAATGGATGTACGGCAGCCCACATTGGAGATAGTAGAATATACCATCTCCGCCCATCTTCGCATACCATATTATATAAGAGTCGTGACCATTCCCTGGTGTATGATCTTTATCAGGCAGGTGAGTTGACCTATGAGAAGATGAAGACATTTCCACAGAAGAATGTCATCACCCGTGCGATGATAGCTGGAGATAGGAATCATCCAAAACCTGATGTTATCCATATTTCTGATATTCAGCCAGGTGATTACTTCTACATTTGTTCTGACGGCATGTTGGAACAGATGGAGGATGAGGAGCTGTTGGATGTCTTCTCTGCGAATGTTCGTGATGAAGAAAAACGACAGATGCTGATTTCTGAAACTTCAGAGAATAAGGATAATCACTCAGCTTATATTGTACATATCGAAGAGGTGAGTCATGACGAGGCTGATGTGAGTCTTGTAAATGAAGAGCCTACGGCGAAATGCAATGCTTTGAATATCAAACCTGATTTGGAAGAGGTGACAGCTTCTCCTGATGTTGAAATCGTTAAGCCTGCTGGTACACCACCGCCTGTTCCTGATAGTGTGATTGTTGCGATGGAGAATAAGCAGAAAAGAAAGAAATCTCTCTTCATGGTCTTTGTTGCCTTAGTGGTATTGGCTGCTGTTGGCATGGCTGGTTATGGCTACTATAGCAAGCATCCAGCAAAGGCTGCTTTGCTGGATTCTCTTCTAGAGGATTCTATAGTGACCGTGAAAGAGCTTAATAGCCAGCAAAATTTAGAGACAGATACAACAATACACGATTCTACAAAAGAAGATACAACAAAGAATGGACGAAATTAATAATCAAAATATGCTCCAGGTAGGAACCATCCTACACGGAACTTACAAGATAGAAAGCTATTTGGCTTCAGGTGGTTTCGGCAACACCTATTTAGCAAAGAACATTGAGTTTGATGAGACTTATGCCATCAAAGAGTTCTTTGTAAAAGGAGTGTGCCAGCGTGATGGTAATAGCACTACCATTAGTGTAAGTAATGCCGAGAATACCAATAGCTTTGAGCAACAGCGAGAGAAGTTCAAGAAAGAAGCTCGCCGTCTCCGTAGTCTTAGTAATCCTCATATTGTCAAGGTCTATGACCTTTTCGAGGAGAATGGTACTGCATATTATGTGATGGATTATGTGAATGGGGAAAATCTATCTGTACGTTTGAAGCGTACCAATGCACCTTTGGCAGAGTCTGAGGTCCGCAATTACTTGAATCAGATTTTGGATGGTCTTGAGGCAATCCATAACGAAGGTATGTTCCATCTTGACATCAAGCCAGCCAATATTATGGTGGATAGTCATAATGTAGTCAAGTTGATAGACTTTGGTGCAAGTAAGCAGCAGAGTACGGAAGGTGGTGCCACGATGAGCACGGGTATCAGCTATACGAATGGCTATGCTCCTAGTGAACAAATGGCGCAGAGCTATGATAAGTTCGGACCATGGACAGACTTCTATGCCCTTGGTGCTACTATGTATAAGTTACTTACCAATCAAGACCCTCCATCAGTTTCTGACCTTTCTGAAGACGAGACAGAGGACAAGCATCTTGCCCTCCCAATGCCTGATGTCTCTGGGGAAATGAAGAAGTTGGTGGTATGGATGATGCAAGTGAATAGATTGAAGAGACCGAAGGATGTTGGGGAGATTAAAAAACTTTTACAACAACTTTTTGCTGCTACTTCTAACAATGAAGAGACAAAAGTATCTAGTTCAACGCAAGCTCAGGCTAATCTTGTTAGTAATGAAGAAGAGACAGTGTGGGCTGTTAAGGCTGATCAAACAAAATCAGAAGAGGATAAGCATTCTTCTGTCAATACCTCAAAGGCTGTTATGGGAAAAAGGAGAAAAATATTGTTGAGTATTTTCTGTTTTTCCTTTTTGTTTTCTGCAATCTATCTTGTATATGCAAAAGTACAACGTGATAAAGTTATTGCTAATATAGCGAATAATATGGTAGAGATAAATAAAGCAGGAACAAAATATTCAATAAATAAATATGAGGTGACTCAAGAAGAATGGGAAGCTGTGATGGGGAGTACTTTTTGTATTCCTGAAACTTCAAAGGCACAGGTAGGAATGCTTTTGTCAAGAAATAAACCAGGAAAAGAGTCTAATCCTTCTTATTTTAAGGGAGCTAATCTTCCTGTGGAGAATGTAAGTTGGTATGATTGTCAGAAGTTTATAAAAAAGTTGAATGAGAAAACTGGACGTAATTTTAGACTACCAACAACAGCAGAATGGAAATTTGCTGCGTCAAATGGAATACCAATGATTCGTAGTGCGGGTTTTGCGTGGATTTCGTGGAACTCTGACGGAAGGACACACCCTGTAGCGTCTAAGATTTCAGATGGATTGGGCTTGTTTCACATGCTTGGAAATGTTTTAGAGTGGACGGAAGAGAAGGATTTATGTGGAGGTTCGTATAAAAGTACAGATGTATCATATTATATAGATTCTCCAACATACAGAAATGTAAATCCTTGGTCATGTGATTCTTTTATAGGCTTCAGATTGGCAGAATAATATTGATGTGTAATAATTTAATATTGGGAATACAATGGAAATAGCAAAAGAAGATAAAGTAAAATGTTTTGATTTTCTTTCGGAATTTGAGAAAACGATAAAACCGAATTTTGGTTCATATAACATAAATGATGACCATTTGAGTCGTTTCTTGAATGAAAATAAAATTTTTTTAGGAAAGACAAATAAAGCTGATAGAGCTAAAGCATTAAAGTCTAGATATTATATAGTATTTGAACAGACGAAACCATGCGGAAAGGATAATGATGTAGTCCATCATTTATTGCGACATATTAGAAATGCAATAGCTCATGGACACATAATTAAAAAGGGGAATAATAAATTTTATATTGAGGACATGAAAGAGACTGGCATTATGACTATGGAAGGTAATATTGCTAAAAATGAATTCTTTTTGTTGTTAGAACAATTGAAGCAGACAAGAGCATAATGCTTGTTGTGAAAATTAGAGTTCGAATTTTTAGTTTTAGAGATAAAACGTAAATGTGAATATGAATACAGTAGATAAAGCAAAAGAATACGCAGAGGGTAAAGTAACCGAAGCATTAACCAAAGTTGTAGCTGATGCTTATATGGCAGGTTACAATGCAGGCTATCAAGAAGGCTATAATAAGGTAGTCAAAGAAACTTCTTCTGATGAGATGGAGTATGTAGACTTAGGGCTTCCAAGTGGAACATTATGGGCTTCGGATTATGTAAAAGATGGGGATGAGGTTCTGTTCTTACCATATCCTGAAGCTCTGAAATATGATATTCCGACAAAAGAGCAAGTTGATGAACTTCGAGAGTGTTGTGAAATCAGTATAAAGTACGATGAAGACGATAACTATGTTCATATAGTACTTGGTCCTAATGGAAATTCAATTGTATTTAAAGGACATGGTTATAAAACTTTTGCTGAGTTGAAAAATGCTAAGACGGCATATTTTTGGCAAGTATATAATAGCGATACACCAAAAACTGTTTTTGTTCCATACCTAAGTGCTCCCTATATAAATGCGGTATATCTGTTTCCTGGTAATAAGATACCAATATGGACTGTTAAAAATAAGAAGTTATGAAACAACTATGCAATAACGCTGTTCTCTGTAAAGGCAAATACAGAATAGAAAAGATCCTTGGTCAAGGTGGTTTCGGTATTACCTATAAGGCAATAATGAAAGAAACCGTTTCTGGTTCTTTGGGTAATATGGAGGTCGATGTACCTGTGGCAATCAAGGAGTTCTTTATGAGGGACACTTGTGAGCGAGAGGAAGGGACGGGGAAGATAACCGTTCCTTCTCAGGGAAGTCGTGCCGTAGTAGAGTTATATCGCAAGAAGTTTGTTAAGGAAGCAAAGAACCTTGCACAGATGAATCATCCTCATATCGTTAAAGTTGTAGATGTGTTTGAGGAAAATAATACGGTCTATTATGTGATGCAATATTTGAATGGTGGCTCGTTGTCTGATTATGTGAAGCAGCATGGTGTATTGGACGAGGCTATAGCCATTAAGTATATCCAACAGATAGGTTCTGCATTGGAGTATATGCACCAAAAGCATATTTGTCATTATGATGTAAAGCCAAGCAACATCCTGCTTGATGACAAAGGTGGTGCTATACTAATTGACTTTGGAATCTCAAAAGGCTATACAGAAGAAGGGCATCAGACTAGTTCTACTCCCGTAGGAATTAGTGCTGGCTATGCTCCTTTGGAACAGTACCAACAGAGTTTGCAGGATTTCTCTCCTGCAACAGATGTTTATGGACTTGCTGCTACATTGTATTTCTTGGTGACGGGTAAAGTACCCGCGGAGGCTAGTATCGTTTTGAATGATGGAATTGGCCGAAAATCTGATGGTATTACTGCAAAACTATGGCGAAGCGTAGAACGTGGAATGTGTCCTCGTAAAAATGATAGGTTTCAAAATATATCTGATTTTATAGGCTCTATTTCCGTTGGTGAAACAACAATTGTTTCAAAAAAAACTTTTGTAAATGAATTTGAGGCACCAATTGCATCGTCTACAACAAATGCTATTGCTGGTAAAGGAAAAGGGAAATGGGCAAGGACAATTTTTATGAGCTTGTTGACGATTTCTATGCTTCTATCTTTGATAAAAGTGGGTTATGTGAAAGTGCATCAGCATATCGTAATCAATGAACTTGTAGATAATATGGTAAAAGTTAAAGGTGGAACAGTTGATGGAGTAACCTTCTCGGATTTTTACATTGGGAAATACGAAATTACCAATGAGGAATATGATGCAGTGATGGACGAAAGACCAGTCTATAGATTGATATTTGCTCAGATGGGTGGTGTGGAAGCTTATAACAATAAGCATAGAATAAAAAACGAGGCTGCAATGGGCAAAAAACATCATCCGAAGATAGTGTCTAGAAAGCAGGTGCTAGAGTTCTTGGAACGTCTAAATGAAAAAACAGGAAAACAATATAGATTGCCTACAGACTTAGAATGGGAAGTAGCAGCAAAAGGTGGCATTTGTGGGCATGGATATAAATACTCAGGAGGTAATGATATTCTTGGAGTAGCAAATTTCTATAATGGAAAAAAAACGAATCTTGAAGATGTTGGACAAAAACGCCCGAACGAACTAGGGTTATATGATATGACCGGTAATGTTGATGAGTTGTGTGACAATGCTTGTATTGATATAAATGATAAGAGGTGGAGTGTTCGAGGTGGTTGTTGTTTGGATGAAGCATCTGAGAGTTTTATAACTTCTAAGAAACCTTTAGGTACGAATTGTCTTGTTGGCTTTAGATTGGCATTAGGTAATTCGGGTATTAGAGAAGAAGGATATGTAGATTTGGGATTATCTGTAAAATGGGCTAAATGTAATTTGGGCGCAAAAACTCCTGAAGATGCTGGCGATAGATTTGCATGGGGGGAAACTGCAACGAAAGAAAGTTTTGATATGGAAAACTATAAATATAGGAATAATCCTATAATGCATAGTGTTTCATTAACAAATAATGATGCTGCTTATGTATTGTTAGGTAAGCATTGGAAGATGCCAACTAAGAAAGAAATGCAAGAATTGCTAGATAAATGTACTTGGACTTGGAAAGAGGTTAAGGGTATAAAGGGATATATTGTTAAAAGTAAAGTTAACGGAAATAGTATATTTCTTCCAGGAATGATGGGAAAATATGAAACTATAGGTAAATTTGAAAATGGATGTTGGGGACTTTGGTTTTCAAACTCTATACGGACTAATAAGTCGTTTTTTATACCCGCTGTATCAAATAATGATATAAATATGTGTAGAAATGGGGATAATATATCACTTTTTTTCTATTATGCAGGATATTGGACAGGAAGTTACGGAGATTTGCGTACTATCCCTTTCCTGTATTTATCGGTATCTGTTGAAAGTGGTACGAATTCAAAACCTATTTTTGATAATTTTTTCGAATTTGGGTATGCAGGATTATATATTCGTCCAGTATATGTCGATTGAGGTATAATGGCATTGTATGTAAAATTAAAATAGTAATCAATAAAGAATAAAATTATGGAAAAAGAATGGTTTAATGGTTTTGTAGCCAATGGCTTGCAATTTAGATTGGATGGTTATATGATAAACGACTTTGGTGTTACATATCATATTGGGGTAAAAAATATCTCTGGGCACCTAGTAGAGATAGAGGATCGTGTATATTTTCGATTTGATTATAAGAAAGTGCGTAAGAGAAATGAGTTCGGCCAATATTATCTCGAAATGGGAAATGTTATCCCTTATGCTGAAGTATGGGATTATGTACATTTGCTAGATATGCAAACACAGAAACTTGTGTTTGGAAGTAAAGCTCAATTGATGCCGGGCGAGGAGTATCTTGTCAAGATTCATTGGAATGGAGCCAAAGAGTTAAAGCTAGATGAATCGTATTTTACCGAATGTGCTAACGATATTTTGTCGGCACATGATTTCAAGTATCTACAGTTGAGAATTAGCAATTTCGTAAATATGACTATCTGCCCTTCTGATGAGGAGAATGATTATTCTTGGTATGTTTCTCAAAAAGAAGTTTGTGAGAATTATGGGGTGTATGTTCCCGTATCTTCTACTTCTAAAACAAATTTATAGTTTGGTAAAAATGAAGAAAATATTATTGATTGTTACTTTCTTTCTGTTTCTTCTGTCAAATAGTTGTATTGGTAAAAAGCTACCAGTACCGCTAACTTATATGGAGAAAATAGATGGGGATAGTGCTGGATTTGCTTGTCCGAACGTGGAAAAACATTTGCTTTATTCTTTCGTTGGAGAAAATGGAAAAAACAGAAAATTCTATGAATTCATATCGGAAGATAGTTTAGGGCAGTTATGGTATGTTGATGATGGCAATGAAGTACCTAAAAGAATCCTAACTAAGTATGATAGGTACAATGAAGGAACGGATCAATTTGAGGATGGATTTCCTCAAATGAAGTACTTGGTCTCTCCTGATGGTAAAAAACTTTATGTTGCAACAACAGTTTTGGCTAATAGTGATGGCTGGGTTACTGATTATCAATTGTTTTTGATAGATTGTGAAAGCCTAAGTGTCTCTATGATTGTAGAGTGTGCTGCAATTCTGGTTACAGACCAAGGATTTAAAATAGCAGAGTGTCGTTTAACCAATGAAAATGAAGCAGAAACCACGGCAGATGAAATATGGGCCATACATGATGTCTATTTAGATTGGCAGGGCAGAATACTTGTTGATGATAAGGAGCATGAGTATAGCGATACCATGATGGTCAAAAAATATTCTACCAAAAAGAAAAGTGATATGTTATTAGTAAAGGGCTTTTGTGATGTAAAATAACGAGGTTATGAAAAGGTTATTATCTTTCCTTATTGTTTTTTTGTTTGCAATTCTTCCTTTACAAGCAAAGACATTTGTCGTTTGTATTGGCATTGCCGATTATCCCGGTCGTCAGAACGATCTTCGGGTAAGTGCGAATGATGCCAAGACCATATCGGGTATCTTTACCAAGAATGGTAATGCTACGGTTGATTGTTTTGTCAATTCGGACGTTACTATCAAAAAGGTATGTACGGCAATGCGTAATACATTTGCCAAGGCTTCGCCATCAGATGCTATTATCCTATACTTTAGTGGTCATGGTGTGCCTGGTGGATTGGTGTGTTACGATGGAGTTTTGTATTACTCTTCCGTATTGAGCATCATGAGACAGGGTAAAGCTCAGCAGAAAATGATTTTCGTGGATGCTTGCTTTGCAGGGAAAATGAGAAATACGAATAAGAGGAATACTAACTATTCTAAAGAGAATGTGATGTTCTTCCTTTCTTCTCGTTCAACGGAGAAATCCTTAGAAACTCCAAGACAGACAGGTTTCAAGAACAGTCTGTTTACGGTGTTTTTGGAACGTGGCTTGCGAGGTGGTGCTGATACAAACAAGGATAGAGTTATCACGGCTAAGGAAATTTATAACTTCGTACATCAGGGAGTAGTCGAAGCATCAGGGAATCGTCAACATCCCGTAATGTGGGGTAAGTTTGATGGGAATATGGTGGTGATGAAATGGTGAGAGATTAAATACTCGTATCTTTACCATTCGAATTCGTTTTTGAAATCAGCCATCATTTCTAGAAAGTCAACGGCGTAGCCTGTTCTTGTATATTCTTCTTCACGAGCTAAGACATGATTCGCCAACTCGTCATTATTGCATGATGTCATAAAAGGATATTCTTCGGATTCGTTATGAGCCTCTGTTGCATAATCGTGACGATTGGTAACTGTTGGTTCTTTTGAGTTTGATATTATTTTTGTCATATTGTAATCCTCCTTAATTTTTGGTTACTCTAATATGTTGCAAAATTACGATTAATATTTGAAAGTACCAAAGTTTTAAAATGATATTTTGTGGGATGAATTGCAAAAACATGGAAAAAAGTTTGGAAGATACCAGATAATTTCTTATATTTGCACTGTTTAAAGATAGGTGTTATGAGAACAGTTCAAGATTATATAGCAATAATTAGGCAAAACAGTTCCAAGATTACTAAAGATTTTGGAATCAAGACCTTGCGCATTTTTGGTTCCGTATCACGAAATGAGCAAACAGAGCAAAGCGATTTGGATGTTTGTGTAGAAACAGAAACTCCTAATCCATTTTTATTGGCCGACTTGAAAGAATTCTTAGAGGACTTGTTTAAGTGCTCAGTTGATGTAGTGCGTATTCACAAAAACATGAATCCTTTCTTTAAATCAAGAATTGAACGGGATGGAATCTATGCAATTCGATAAATATGTAGCATTGGATATACTTAATAGAGTACATATTTCTATTGAGCATATAGAAGAGCGTTCACAACCTTATCATTGTGGCGATGATTTTCTGATGTCTTCTACTGGTGTAGCAATTCTTGATTCCATATGTATGCAATTTATTGCTATAGGAGAAAGTTTAAAGGGACTTGATAAGGTTACTAGAGGAGAACTCCTTACAACTCATCCTGAAATTGATTGGAAAAATGTGAAAGGGTTACGTGATATCATAGCTCATCATTATTTTGAGGTTGATGCCGATCAGATTTGGTGGATTATAGAAAATGAGTTGCAACCTTTGAAAAAGGCAATTCAGGAAATGATAGAATCTTTAAAACGGATACTTGATGAGTAATGTCAGGTAGCCGTTTTGTCATTTCGTACTTTCAGACCCCCATTTCATACATTTATCCCCCAACTTTCTATGCTGTTTCGGATAAATTCACTATCTTTGTCCCCCTGAAAACAACTAAAAGATAAAATGTAATGAAGAAAGCATTGAAATATACTTTGGTTTCCTTAGGCAGCCTGGTCGTTTTGGCTGGTATTGGTCTGGGAATCATGTATGTGGTGTCGCCATATAAGGTGAAGCGATGGTTAGGCATCGTTTCATCTTATTCTGATGTCTTCGTTGATAGATTGAAAGGGCAACCTTATACGCATGGCGGATATGACGGCATTGATGTGTCGAAACACAATGGAGTTATCAAGTGGAAGGAAATAGCGAAGAATAAGCGAATCAAGTTCGTTTATATCAGAGCTACACATGGTAAGGGATATGTGGATCGACATTATCGCCGAAATATCAGACTGGCTCGTAAATATGGGTTGAAGGTGGGATCTTATCATCTGATGTCTGCCGGCTCTTCTGCAACTGCTCAGTTCCGGGATTTCCAAAAGATGGTGAAGAAGGGCGAGCAGGACTTGATTCCTGTATTGGATGTGGAGGAGAAAGGCATCCAGGGAAGATGGAAGGGACGACAGCTGCAGGATAGCATACAGGTGTTTGCTGATTTAGTGAAGAAACACTATGGCAAGTATCCTGTCATCTATAGCAACGAGAGCTTCTATAATAAGGAGATGGGGGCGAAGTTCAATCGCTATTATCTCTTCATCGCCAATTATAACTCCAGACAACCCTCTATCGACGGCAGAGGAAAGTGCAATATCTGGCAGTATTCAGAAACCGGACATTTGCATGGTATTGGAGAAAGGGTAGATTTAAGCAGATTCATGAATGGTACAACCATCAAGGATTTGATGTTGTAACAAATAATAAAAATGTACCAAGTTTTTTTTCATTACATAAGGAAAACGCCCTTTGTTAGAATGTTACTGCTAACAAAGGGCGGTGATCTGATTATGCCAAATGATTTATTGTTCTAAAGTCTTTGGATAGCAATCGCAATACTTTTCTAGAGAGATGACCTCCATTTCGATAATGGAAGTTTTCTTTCATTCGGGTATCAAATCTTTTTTTGTCAAAGGACATGGCTTTCTTTTTGTTGTCCCAAAAGTAGACTTTGGATTCATTAGCCATATCATTGACATTCCCTGTTGCAACAGCTTTTAAAAGCTTTGGATAATTGCTAACCAACGGACCTGTTTGATATCTTATATCTGCTAATCCTTCTTTTATCTGTGGACTGACAGTATCAGGAAACTGCGTCACGGTTTTTAAGGCTTTATCTACTTGAGCAAATGTATTTTTTGCTCGCTGCATAACTTCTGCATTCATCTCTGTTGGGGTAAAACCTCGTACAGCTCGTTTATTGAATGCATCTGTTTGTTTGGCTTTATCTATACCTAGGCCTATATCCTAATTTCCGTTAGTGGTTTGGTAATAGTAGTACTTGCCATTTGTGAATCCTTTATTTTCAGGATTCTCTCGCATCCATAAGTTTTTTATAAAATTATGGATGTTTGGGGCAGGCTTTGACTATGGAATCTTTCTTCCGTCTTTGGTATATAGAAAAGTCTGTCCATTAACTGAGGCGAGACCACTAAAGGGCTTGTTGGTAGCTATATTCCACCACTAACCTTTTTTCTTTTTGAGAATTATTTGATTATTTGTTTTCATTTTTCTTATTTTTATAATCTTTTTTATTCATCTCTATTATTTTTGCTTCTGAATCTATATAGTTTATTCTTGCTGAATCAGGTCCTATCCATTTTTGACTGATAGAGTCGTACCTGTTGTTATCTAACCAATTCTCAGCGTTGGAGACTATTTCGTAATGTCCAATACCAAGGAAGTTTTGTAGCGAATACCATTGACGACAACTCGTTAGGAAACTGACCGCTACTATTGAAATGAAAAATATCTTCTTCATCCTTTTTTGTTGTTAATAAAGAAATAATCTGGAAATTGTAATGTTCTTCTTGAAAGAAGAATAAATCATCTTATATAGAAATCAAGTTTGCAGTGCTAGCTCCCACAAAAACTTGCATGTAGTTTTTTCATGCATGGCTACATAGACCATGACCAAGAACCACCTATCGGATGCTGTTGGCTTTTTACGTTTGCAAAGTTACTCATTTTATTTTGTATAACCAAATTTTTCTGATGATTTTTATATTATCGTGCCTTGAATATTATCCAAGGCACGATTTTTTGATATTTCTTATGTGGATGTTGGGCATCATCGCCTATATTATGCGGTTTGCCATCGGGGGTGCGATAGAAACTGTGGCTCTTGCCTCCGGTGATTTTTGTTAGATATCGCAAACAAAATGGGGATTTCTTTGCAGCTATGAATATTTTTTGTATCTTTGTCCCCAGATATAAGTACTTAAAGCATATTGTAAGATGGCTGCATTGAAATTATACCCTGTGGGAATCCAAACTTTTGAGCGAATTCGAAAAGAAGATAAGCTCTATGTTGATAAGACGGAATACATTTACAGAATGACGCATTCTGGTGGATGTTATTTCTTCTTGAACCGACCACGCCGTTTCGGAAAGTCGTTGCTGATTTCTACATTCCAAAGTTATTTCGAGGGTAAGAAGGATTTGTTTAAAGGGCTTGCCATCGAAAAACTGGAGCAGGAGTGGACGGAATATCCTGTGCTGCATTTTGATATGTCGGGTGGCAAGCATCTGGAAAAGAAGGAGCTGGAAGATTATTTGGGCTATCAATTGGCTAATAAAGAGGCTACGTATGGTATTACAACACCTCAGAATGGAGCAAATAATCGTCTGACCGATTTGATTCAGACTGCTTATCGAAAGACAGGCAAGCAAGTGGTTGTGCTCATCGATGAGTATGATGCTCCTTTGTTGGATGTAGTACACGAGGATACTTCCTTGCAGGTTCTTCGCAACGTTATGCGCAATTTCTATAGTCCATTGAAAATGTGCGAACCTTATCTCCGCTTTGTCTTCTTGACGGGTATCACCAAGTTCTCGCAGATGAGTATCTTTAGCGAACTGAATAATATCTCGAATGTGAGCATGGATGAGGAGTATGCTGGAATTTGTGGTATAACCAAGGAAGAACTGGTGACCCAAATGTCGGCAGATGTTGATGCTTTGGGCGAGAAGTTGGGTAAGACAAGAGAGGAGACGCTTGCGGCTCTTCGAGAGTACTATGATGGTTATCATTTTGCAGATGTCTCGCCTGACGTATTCAATCCATTCAGCTTGCTCAATGCCATGTCAAAAGGCAAATTAGATTACTATTGGTTTGCCTCTGGTACACCTACTTACTTGATTAACATGCTCAACAAGTTCCAGGTGATGCCATCTGAGATAGGTGGCAGTGAGGCTGATAAGTTGGAGTTTGATGCTCCAACCGAGAAGATGACCACCATCATGCCGTTGCTCTATCAGAGTGGCTACATCACCATCAAGGGCTATGACCCAGAGACGGAACTCTATCTCTTAGACATACCGAACAAGGAGATTCGTGTTGGCTTGTATCGTAGTCTTTTACCTTATTATATAGGTATGAATACGGTGAAGGGTACCACCACAATCGCCAAGATGTCTGCTGCTATTCGTCATAACAAGATAGATGAGGCTCTGGAAATGCTCCAGACTTATCTCGGCACGATTCCTTATTGCGACAATACGGATTATGAGGGGCATTATCAGCAGATGATGTATGTCATCTTCTCCATCCTCGACAATTATGTGGATGTAGAGGTTCACACGCCAAAGGGACGTGTCGATATGGTGCTCCGTACTGCCACCCATCTCTACCTCTTTGAATTGAAACTGAACCAAAGTGCTGATGTGGCAATGAAACAGATAGACTTGAAGGAGTATGCTAAGCGTTTCACCCTCTGCGGTCTTCCAATCGTGAAGGTAGGCATCAACTTTGATGTGGAGACGCATACCATCAAGGATTGGAAGGTAGAAGATTAATGATAGTCTGAATGTTCTCTTCGGGCGTCACCGAGATAGGTACACCTATATTATAATAGTATTTTTCTCCAATTTTTTGCATATTCTTGCAGAAAAGTAAGCAAAAATGATAAATTTGCAGCAAAAAGCAATAATTTTTGGGAATTTATGCTTGATATTGTAGAAAAAGTCTTAACTTTGCAGCGGATTTGAGAAAATAAGCAGTTTCCGGCTATCAGAAAATGAGAAATCATGAAGCTATCAGAAAATGAGGAATCATGAAGATGATAAGGGGGCTGGCTTTCTCTTCCACAGTTTACACTTATAACAACTTTATAAATTAAAAGATTCGATTATGAAAGTAGCAATTGTTGGTGCAAGTGGCGCAGTTGGACAGGAATTCCTGCGTATCCTTGCTGAGAGAAATTTCCCTATGGATGATTTGGTGTTGTTTGGCTCTGAGCGTTCTGCTGGACGAAAATACAACTTCAAGGGAAAGGACTATGAGGTCAAACTTTTGCAGCATAACGATGACTTTAAAGATGTCGATATTGCTTTCACATCTGCTGGTGGCGGCACTTCTGAGGAGTTTGCCGAGACTATCACCAAGTATGGTGCCGTGATGATTGATAACTCTAGCGCATTCCGTATGTGCGACGACGTGCCTCTGGTTGTGCCTGAGGTAAATGCTGAGGATGCCCTGAACCGCCCTCGCAACATCATCGCCAACCCTAACTGTACCACCATCATGATGGTAGTAGTGTTGAAGCCTATCGATAACTTGAGCCATATCAAGAAGATTCATATCTCTTCTTACCAGAGTGCTTCAGGTGCTGGTGCTGCTGCCATGGCTGAACTTGAGCAGCAGTATAAGGATATCCTCGAGACTGGTAAGACTGAGCATATCAATAAGTTCCCTCATCAGTTGGCATACAATGTCATTCCACAGATTGACAAGATGACTCCTAACGATTACACCAAGGAGGAGATGAAGATGTATAACGAGACCCGCAAGATTATGCACTCTGATGTTCGCACCAGTGCTACCTGCGTTCGCGTTTCTTCACTCCGTTCTCACTCAGAGAGTGTTTGGTTCGAGACAGAGAAGCCATTGGCAGTTGAGGACATCCGCAAGGCTTTGGAGGCTGCTCCAGGTGTAACCGTAAAGGATGATGCCCAGAACTACGTTTATCCAATGCCATTGGAGAGCGCCGGCAAGGACGATGTATATGTAGGTCGTATCCGCAAGGATCTGGCTGATGACAATGGTAACACATTGTGGTTGACTGGCGACCAGATTCGTAAGGGTGCTGCCCTGAACGCTGTTCAGATTGCTGAGTACTTGATTAAGGTGGGCAACGTAAAGTAAGCCATACCTTATTTATATAAAAGAATATGAGGAAGTTAAGGGATAATGAATTTTATCTCTTAACTTCTTTTCGTCTTTATACGATTCTGAATAGAAAAGTAAGAATATGCTTGAAAGATTCAAACAATTACTCGGTGAGATGAACCGGGGCATTTATGAGAAGGAGACGGAGATATCGCTCTCGCTCCTGGCAGCTCTGGCAGGTGAGAGTATCATCCTGCTGGGACCTCCGGGTGTGGCAAAGAGTATGGTGGCCAGACAGTTGAAGACGGCATTCAGGGAGGCTCAGAGCTTTGAGTATCTGATGTCGCGATTCTCTACACCCGATGAAATCTTCGGTCCGGTGAGCATTCAGAAACTGAAGACTTCGGATACTTACGAGCGTGCGGTGGAGGGTTATCTGCCTACTGCCGATGTGGTTTTCCTGGATGAAATCTGGAAGGCGGGACCTGCTATCCAGAACACGCTCCTTACGGTGATTAACGAGAAAATCTTCCGTAACGGCAATCGGGAAATGCATCTTCCTCTGAAGCTTCTCGTGGCGGCAAGTAATGAGTTGCCGGCTAAGGGAGAAGGACTGGAGGCGCTCTGGGACCGATTCGTTATCAGAATAGAAAGCCGACCGATTAAGCTGGAGAAGAATTTCCGGGCGATGCTGCTGGAGGCTCCCACGGATTTCTTAGGTCCCACAGATTTCACAGATTCCACAGATTCTTCTGGTTCTATGGGGAAATCTGATTCCGCAGATTTTTCTGATTTGAAGATTACTGCTGAGGAGTATGCTGAATGGGCGGAGAAAATCTGTAAGATTGGCGTGAAGGAGGAGGTGCTTGATGCAATTTCCGCTATCCGTAAATCTCTGAGAGCCGTGAATGTGGATGAGGCTGCCGAGCGCAGAAACATCTATGTGAGTGACCGAAGATGGAAGAATATCGTCCGCCTGCTTCGCACTTCTGCCTTTATGCAGGATAGGGAAAAGGTGGATATCTGCGATTTGCTTCCTATCTACCATTGTCTGTGGCAGGAACCGGAAGAGCGGGATGCTATCCGAAACATCGTGATCCGTGCCCTCTTTTCTCCTTTTGCAGATAAACTCGTGGAGATGAAGAATGCGCTTGCAGAGGATATTAAGTATCATCGTGTACGCAGGAATCCGGAGGATGGAAGGGATTACGAGGGAGAGATAGAAAACCTTTCGGATGGCTTGAGCTCGCTGGAAAGGCAGTTGGGCGAGAATCTCTTCGCATCTGCTGATGATAAGGCGGAAATATCGGCTTATCTCCGTGATTTCTATAAGGAGCTGGCATTTACCCGTCAGGATACGATGAAACTTTATGAGGTTTAATCGCCTCCTATTACATTATTATATATAGAAGAATCTAAACATGATGAATGAACAGAAAATATTGACTCCAGAGTTGGAGGCGCGTGTTCACCAGGCTGTGGATAACTTTATGCAGGGCTATGGCTGCTGCCAGTCGGTAGTGGCTGCCTTTGCCGATTTATATGGTCTTGATGATGAGATGGCGAAGCGCATTGGTGCCGGCTTCGGTGGTGGAGTAGGCAGAATGAGAATGATGTGCGGTGCCGTTTCGGGCATCGTGGTGCTCGTTGGCTTGGATTGCGGACAGACCGAGGGGGATGACCGCGAGGGCAAGTCGGCATGCTATAAGGTGGTGCAGGATTTGCTCGCCAAATCGAAGGAGCAGAACGGCAGTATCATCTGTGCCGAAATCCTCGGTTTGAAGGGCCACGAGAAAGCGCAGTCCAGCTATGTGGCTTCGGCAAGAACGGCAGAATATTACAAGTCTCGCCCTTGCGCAGCCAAAGTAGAGAGTGCTGCAAGAATCTTCGCAGAATATCTGATGGAGAAAAAATAAGGATTTACTCCTATGAAATACCAGAATAACAAGGACTTGGCGGAGGCACAGTATTACTTGAAGATGCTGGATGACTTCTGCAAGTCGGGACAGGTGAAGATTCCTGATCCGACAGGCACCGCCATGCCTTGGAATTTGAAGGAAGACCCGCTGAAGGATTATCTCATTCATCTCTTTACCCTGAAAGTAACCATAGAAGAAACTGGAGAAGAGGTGCAGAAATTCGTGCGACAGGTGGTGAACAGCAAGATTAAGAGCAAGGTGTTCTATGATAGCGTGGGAAAGTTTATCGTGGAATGCGTCCATCACATGCGATTCCAGCGCCAGCGTGCCTGGACCGAGAGTCATCGGGCAGATGATGTGCTCGATTGGGCTCCCTTCAAGCGGATGGATGAACAGGTGTGGCTCCCTTTGCTCGACCAGCTGGAACAGGAACATGCTGAAGATGGGTTCGATAAACCTTTCTTCCTTAAACTGATGACTGGAGACGGGGCTTCGAAACCCGAAAACTGGGAACGGCTGGTAAGAGACTGGAAGGTCTGCATCGACCATCAGGTATTGAACAAGCTGAAGGACTTTATCTCGCTCCGTCAGAACAACTTCGAAACAGGACTGGTGCGCATGATGGACCAGATAACCCGCAACATGAAGACGAAGGGCGTTTCGGAACAGCGCGCCGTACAAGCCTGGGAACTGATGACGAACGGATGGACCGAAACGGAGTTTGAACGCCGTCTGAACCAGGTGAAGATTCAGGACAAATATCCCGAAATCAAGGAGATTGTGGCGAAGATGGGACGAGTAGCCGATGCCAACGGCAAAGACCGGCTCACCATCGCATCGGGCGTAGAGATGAAGATGGAGCATTCAGCGGGTAGCGATATCGAGGGCATTACCGTGGGCGATGATCTCAACTCCCTTCTCCCCCTCGAACTGGCACAGTACAGCGATGAAGATATGGAGGGCCTCTTTATCTATAAGTATCGCACGCGAAGACTCCAGACCTTCCGTTATAAGAGCGAAATGTCGAAACCATCCCGCAAACTCGGCTTTACCCATGCCTCCCGCAAGGGGCCGATGATTGTCTGCCTGGACACCTCAGCCAGTATGTATGGCACGCCTGAAAGGATATCCTCTACACTCATCTCTCTGCTGGAAGAAACGGCAGAAGATCTGGAGCGAGACTGCTTCCTGATAGATTTCTCCGTCAGTACCCGTGCCATCGACCTGATGGCGAAGCGCAAGGTAGAGCGCCTGAAGAGAATAGGAATCTCTATGATGGAATCAGCCGAAGCAGATGCAGCTCCGTCCAACGGAGATGGACAGGCGCATACCGGGCGAGGCATCCGGCGGCAGCCTACCACAACCCACCTTCCATTTATCGGCGGCGGAACATCGGCAAAGAAGATGATGACCCAGATGTTCGACCTTCTCGACAACGATGGACTCCATTATGTGAATGCCGATGTGCTTTGGATTACCGACTTCCTGATTCCAGATCCGCCACAGCAGCTGCTGTCGAGGTTCCGGGAATACAAGGAGACGGGTACCCGATTCTACGGCATCCGTATCGTGCGTGATGACGACAAGGAGTCGAACAGCTGGAAGGAGTACTTCAATCAGATTTATACCATCCGGTACCGCCCGCTGCGAAGATATTAAAGAAGATGTTAAGGCAGAAAAGAGGTATCAGATGATAAAAGAGATACGTATAAAATGTATCAATTACTTTATCATATGTTACATTTGGCGCAGAATTTCGGTTTTGCGCCATTTTTTTGAATTAAAAATTCCTTAAAACGTTTGGTGATACAAAATATATTTGTACCTTTGTGCTCGGAACAATGAATAATTGTCAGCCAAACAAATTTAGATAAAGAATCAATAAATATAAGCAATTTATACAAAAACTTAAGTAATAAACTAAAATTATGGTAAGCAACAACATTCCACAAGTAAAGCTCGGTATTATTGCCGTTAGCCGTGACTGTTTTCCAATCGCGCTTTCTACTCAGCGCCGTGAGAACATCGTAAAAGAGTACAAGGGTGAAATCTTCAACTGCCAGACTACAGTTGAGAACGAGAAAGATATGCTCAAGGCTTTGGGCGAAGTGAAAGAGCAGGGCTGCAACGCTTTGGTTGTATTCCTCGGTAACTTCGGTCCTGAGACTCCTGAGACTTTGATTGCAAAGAACTTCGATGGTCCTTGCATGTTTGTTGCAGCTGCAGAGGGTGACGGCGACATGATCAATGGTCGTGGCGACGCTTACTGCGGTATGCTCAACTGCTCTTACAACCTTGGTATGCGCCACCTGAAGGGTTACATCCCTGAGTATCCTGTAGGTACAGCAGAGGAAGTAGCTAAGATGATTCAGGACTTCGTACCAGTAGCTCGCGTTATCCTCGGTTTGAAGGGTTTGAAGATTATCACCTTCGGTCCACGTCCACAGGACTTCTTCGCTTGCAACGCTCCTATCAAGGGCTTGTACGAACTCGGTGTTGAGATTGAGGAGAACTCAGAACTCGACCTTCTCGTAGCTTACAAGGAACATGAGAACGACCCACGTATCGATGAGGTTTGCGCTGATATGGCCAAGGAGATGGGCGAAGGCTGCTACTATCCTGATCTCAGCCGCAGAATGGCACAGTTTGAGTTGACATTGCTCGATTGGGCAGAGGCTCACAAGGGTTCTCGCCAGTATGTAGCATTCGCTGACAAGTGCTGGCCTGCATTCCCAAGCCAGTTCGGTTTCGAGCCTTGCTATGTAAACAGCCGTCTCGTTAGCCGTGGCATTCCTGTAGCTTGCGAGGTAGATATCTATGGTGCGCTCTCTGAGTACATCGGTATGTGTGCTTCTGACGATACCGTTACATTGCTCGATATCAACAACTCAGTTCCTAAGTACATCTACGATGAGGATATCCAGGGCAAGTACGACTATAAGTTGACTGATACCTTCATGGGCTTCCACTGCGGTAACACTCCTCAGTGCAAGATGTGCTCAAGCCGTAAGATCAAGTATCAGCTCATCCAGAACCGCTTGTTGGAGAATGGTGGTACCCCAGACTTCACCCGTGGTACTTTGGAGGGTGATATCGCAGCTTCTGACATCACATTCTACCGTCTGCAGTGCGATTCTGAGGGTAACCTCCGCAGCTACATCGCAGAGGGTGAGGTTCTCGATGTTCCTACCCGTTCATTCGGTGGTATCGGTATCTTCGCTATCAACGAGATGGGCCGCTTCTATCGTCACGTATTGATTCAGAAGGGTTATCCACACCACGGAGCCGTAGCATTCTCTCACGTAGGTAAGACCTTGTTCGAGGTATTCAAGTATCTCGGCATCAAGGATATCGCTTACAACCAGCCAGCTAGCCTGCCTTACCCAACAGAGAATCCTTGGAAGTAAATTGAGTGAAGAGGGAAGAGTGAAGAAACAAAGTTCGGCGGCCGAAGGGAAAGCCAATTCATTTGCTCTTCTTTCTAAACTAAGTTCATAAAAGATAAGGGCGATTGCTTATCCCTTGCGTGGGGAATAGCAATCGCCCTTTTTATGTTTTCCTGGAAGGAGATTACCTAATGATAATCTCCTTTACGAATGGTTTGCTTATTTCGTATTTTCCAACGCTTCCTGTTTCTGCGGAATCACCACCGAAGCCCCGATGCTGACGAGCAGTACGAGGATGATGAATACCAGCGAACTGACAGCATCAATTTCGAAGAAATCGTGGATGAGCATCTTCACACCGATGAACACCAGCAGCACACTCACACCCACCTTCAGATAGCGGAACTTATCTGCTATCGCTGCCAGCAGGAAGAAGAGGGCACGCAAGCCCAGGATGGCGAAGATATTCGAGAAGAACACCACGAACGGGTCGAGCGATACCGAGAAAACGGCTGGAATGCTGTCGAAGGCGAAAATCAGGTCGCAGAACTCGATGAACACCACCGTCATCACCAGCGGACCCAGATGCAGGCGCTTCTGCATGAACTTCACCACCGGATGCTCCAGGGCATTGATCTCTTCCTTCTTGTTTCTGTTGAGGAACATCTTGGCACCGCTGTAAACCAGGAATCCTCCGAATACGAGCAATATCCAGGCGAACCGGCTGATGAGCGCAGCACCCGCAAAGATGAAGACGAAGCGCAGCACGATGGCTCCCAGGATACCCCAGTTCAGTACGTGCTGGTAATCTTTCTTGTCTACTCCGAACGAGGTGAAAATCATCATCATCACGAAGAGATTATCTACCGAGAGCGTTTTCTCTATCAGATAACCCGAGATGTAGGAGATGGTCATATAGTGCCGGTATTGCTGCAGACTCCCCTCATAGTCGTTCGGGTCCAGTTTGAGATGCGAAGCATAGCGCGAGGCTATCAGCTTCAGGTCGTCGAAGTTCTCGATGCCGTGCACCATGTCTCCATGAAAATAGATGAATACAGCGAAGGCGAGCGCGAGAATAATCCATACAGCCGTCCATGAACCGGCTTCCTTGATAGACACCACATGTGCCTTTCGGTCGATGACCAGCATGTCTAATACGAGTATGGCGGCGATGAAAATCACGAATCCCACCAAAAACATCGATTCAGTAAAAACATGTTCCATTTTTCTTTATCCTTAATCTATTTAGTATATACCATTGAATCTTAAAATTATTTCATCTGTTAGAAACGTGGGCGCAAAATTAGGAAAAATATCTGGAATAGCGAAGGTTCCGGTGCAAAACTTAATTGATTTTAACTTGAAAGGCAGGAATGTAACAGGTTTGTAATAATGGCGCTGTGAGAACCGACAAAACAGGCGTTTTAAAGATAAAAGGGTAAAAAGGTAAAAAAGTAAAAAGGTAAAAAGAGCCTAGCGGAATGTTAAGCTAGGGGGCTCTTTTTACCCTTTTACCTTTTAAAGGCTCTTTTACCTTTTCTTAGTCAGCACATAGTGCTTAGCCATGGCGCCTTCAGGCTCATTGCCCAGCGAATCGGTCATGATGAGGCTGTTGGCATCCTTTACCTTGTAGTAAGATGTCTCGCCGCTCGATGGACGGGTGATTTCTACCACGTTGTTAGCCAATACCTTGAAGATACCGCTCGCTTCGTCGTGACCATCCTTGCGCTCCAGATAGTCGGCTGAGTACTGATAGGTGCTGTCGGCGTTGAGCGTCAAAACGGTCTTGATGCCCGGACAGTCGGCAGCAGGGAGAGTTCCCTCGTAGGTGCCGGCGATGGAATCGAGAATGACATCGTTGGAATTGAGCGAATCATTTTCTGCATAGCTGAGGCTATCCTGATCAGCCCCCTGGCTATTTGTCTTCTTGCCATTGCAAGAGACAACTGACAATGCAGCGATAACGGCTGCAGTCAAAACTAATTTCTTTTTCATACTATACTGCTTTTTAATTGTTACTTATTTACGGAATCTCTTCTCTTAGAGAGCACTTTCTCCGAGAAGGATTTCTCTTCGCAAAAATAGTGTTTTATTCTGTTATCCGCAAGTTTTACACAGAAAATTATAGAATATTATACTATTTTCTTAATTGATGATGACTGGCACAATCTCTTCTTCGCTAGGCCAATGAGGCAGATAGAAGAGCGGGCGAGGGGTGCCGCCCAAGCCCGTCCAGTCTATCTGTTTCACAAAGTCGAAATCGGGAGGACCGAAGTCGAAACTTCTGCCGTAGAGCACGATGGCGCCTCTGCCTTCATCTATCTTCCACAAACCGCCCCCGTAGGTGCATTGCTCGCCGGGTGACAGCATGTCACGGTGCAGGTAGACACGCCCGAACTTCAGTACTCCGTCTCTGTTGATAATGAATTTCTGAAACATCTCTATTTTTGGTTTATTCAATGAAATCTGTATTCCGATTGATTCAATGTAATTAGAGAATTATTTCTTCTCCCAAAACAGTTTGTCTATGAAATCATAGCGCTTCTCCATCTGGGCATCAGTTTTTACGACGGTATTTACGTCTATCTGAAGCACAGGGGCTACTGCCTTGCCGTTGGTGGATGGCCACTCAGGCAGACCCAGACCATTCGGATTGCCGGTTTTTACGAAATTGACGTAATACTGGCTGAAGATGTCGCTGATCATATAATCTTCCGGCTGCCAGTTGAACACGCGGTTGGTTGGCAATGTACCCATTGCATACTCGATGTCGGCAGAATGAACGGCTCCCTTGTCTTGTGGCGCAGGAACCGCATCTTCCTTGGCATCTACCACGCCGCCAGCCAATGCAGCCACCTTACCCTTGATGGCCATAGCAGGACGAGGATGGCAATAGCGGTAGCGGTAAACAGGCTGTCCGCCGGTCAGCTTGTGCATGTTGCCCCACTTCCATGTAGAATAATCCAGGAAGATATCCGAAGCTAGGTTCACACCCGGCTGCTCCAATACATCCTTATCGCTGTTGATGCCGTAGAGGCGGAAGAGTTCATCGATGTTCTCTTCCCCAAAAGTAGCCTTGGCGCCAGCTTTCAGATTCTCAACGGTTGGCTGCTTGCCCATCAATACGGCTGCAGGAGTCATCTCCTGGTTGTTGCCGCCGATAAGCAGAGGCACCTTGGTCTGTTCGCCCTTGGCAAATACCTCTACAGGCTGTTCTTTCATAAAATATCCGTCGATATTATAGACAGGAACCGCTCTTACTTCCGCCAGCTTCATCAATTTCTCGGCAGGCAGGGCACGAAGCTCGTTGAGATTCTTCATTCCTACGTTCTTTTTCACCTTCTTGCCCGTTTCCTTACCCATCTTCTCTGCTATTTTCTGGGCAAGCTGCACGCCTTTCTCCTCGGCCTCCTTCTGGGTAGCCACCTTCTTGAATCCCATTACAGAACCGCTGGAACCCATTGCCTGGGCAAAGAGTCCCTGGCAGAGAGGGGAAGCCATCAGGGCGCTGACCGACATGGAACCTGCCGATTCGCCTACGATGGTGATGCGGTTAGGGTCGCCGCCGAAAGCCTCGATGTTATCCTTTACCCACTGGATGGCAGCCACCTGGTCCATGAATCCATAGTTGCCGGAACCCTTGTAGGATGTTTCCTTAGAGAGCTGTGGGTGGGCGAAGAATCCGAAGATGCCCTCACGATAGTTGGCTGTGATGGAGATGATGCCCTTGCGTGCCATCGCATCGCCCGCATATCGAGGTTCGCTTCCGCTACCCGCCATCAGTCCTCCGCCGTTGAAATAAATGAGTACCGGCAGATGCTCCTTCATGGTCTTTGCCGGTGTCCATATATTAAGGTAGAGGCAATCCTCGCTGTTGGTCTTCGCACCGAAGTTCATATCGCCGAAGAGAGGTTCCTGCATCGGGTTCGGTCCGAACTCCTTGGCCTCGCGAACGCCCTGCCATTTCTGTACAGGCTGCGGAGCCTTCCAGCGGAGATTTCCTACCGGAGGGGCAGCGAACGGAATACCCTTGAATACTGTGATGCCTGAGAGATCTTTTCCTTCGAGGATACCTTCGGCAGTCGTAACCTGAGTCTGCGCCATCATTCCCATACCAGGGAGCAGAAAGGCGATGGATAAGAGTAGTTTTTTCATATCGTAAATCTGTTAGTTTTGCAATAATACTGCAAATATAATAAAAATATCGTTACCTTGTCTTATTCAGTCCCATTTTTAAAATCTTTTTGTAAAAAGGCAATGCTTTCACTCTTCTTTCATTTCTTTGTAACACGATGGCAACATCCTTTAAATACCTTTGCAGCGGTAAAAAGTATTACAGTATTTTTGAAGAAAGAAATGAATAAGGTATTTAGTTTTATTGCGTTGGCATTTCTGGGATGCGGCTCTGCTGCTGCCCAACAGGTGAATGTTTCTAACGTTCAGCGCCCCAAACTGGTAGTGGGCATCGTGGTTGACCAAATGCGATGGGATTATCTCTATCGCTATCAGAAGCGCTATGGTGAAGGTGGATTCAAGCGACTGCTCAACGAGGGCTTCTCTTGTGAAAACACCCGTATTCCGTATGTTCCATCGGTTACCGCCATCGGTCATACTTGTCTCTATACAGGCAGTGTGCCTTCTATCCACGGAATCGCCGGAAACAATTTTGTGAAGAATGGCAAGAAGGTGTATTGCACGGATGATGAAACCGTGAAGCCGGTGGGTTCCAACAGCAAGGCGGGCTTGATGTCGCCTAGAAACCTCTGGGTTACGACTCTCGGAGATGAGATGAAGATTGCATCCAACGGCAGAGCCAAGGTAGTGGGAGTGGCATTGAAAGACCGTGCTTCCATTCTTCCTGCAGGTCATAATCCGAACGGTGCCTACTGGTTTGATGATGAGAGCGGAAAGTTTATCACCAGTTCTTATTATATAACCCAGTTGCCGAAGTGGGTGGACGCGTTCAACAACCAGCATCTGCCAGAGCGTTATCTCTCGGAAAAATGGAACACACTCTATCCTGAGAATACTTACGTTGAAAGTACGGAAGATGAGAACGAGTATGAGGATGGCATCCGCAAGGGCATGAAGGCTACGCTGCCGCTCAATCTTCCAGCCCTTTATAAGAAATATGGTTACAGCATTATCCGCAAAACTCCTTTCGGCAATTCGCTGACGATTGAATTGGCAAAGGCGGCGATAGACGGCGAGCAGTTGGGTGCAGATGATGAAACCGACTTGCTGGCAGTAAGCTGCTCAAGCACGGATTATATCGGTCATCAGGTGGGAACTCATGCGGTAGAGACCGAGGATACTTATCTGCGTCTGGACAAGGCGATAGCCGATTTCCTTTCTTATCTCGATGAGAAGGTGGGCAAAGGAAATTATCTGGTTTTCTTGAGTGCCGACCATGGAGCGATGAACAACGCCCGTTTCCTGCAAGACTGCCGCATTCCAGCGGGTAATTGGGATGGTGATGCGGTGGCTGAGAAACTGAATCAGACCCTGGCTCAGGAGTATCCTAACGTGGGCAATCTGGTGAAGACCGTGATGAACTATCAGGTGTTTTTCAACCGTAACATCATCAAGAAAAACAAGTTGGATTTCGCCAAGATCAAGCAGAGCGTGGTGGACGTGTTGAAGGAAGACTGTTGCGTGCAGTATGCCTGCGATATGGAGAAGACGATGACCGAGAGCATTCCTGAGGATGTGAAGATGCGCATCGTGAATGGTTACAACCGTGAGCGAAGCGGTGATGTGGCTATCGTATTGAAGCCGAATTTCTATGCCCACGGCATGAAGGGAACCGATCATGGTGAGTGGAACCCATACGACACCCACATTCCTTTGATTTTCATGGGTTGTGGAATCCAGCACGGTGCAACCACCAGGCAGACATTCATGACCGATATTGTGCCAACCATCGCCGCCCTGCTTCATGTGCAGGCGCCAAATGGTTGCGTAGGTCAGCCGATATTCTAGATTTTGATTTTATGTTTCTGAGCCCTATTCCGAGATTCCGATTTTGGAATAGGGCTCTAATCGTATTCTAACATCATTATTCTAATCGTATTCTAATATGCTCTTATCGGAAAAATGATTACCTTCTTCGGAAGTATGCAATCTCGGGAGTTGATGCAGATGAACTATACGGCAGCCGCGGAGACTCTGGTGTGCTCTTGGAATGACATAGTTGTAGAAGTTTTGGATAGATATCAATATTTAATTGACAGACAACAAAATAGATTAGCCATTTAATCGTTATATTATATAATAAGGTATAGTTTTATTTTGAGAGTAATATGAAAAAATGGCATTTATGGTTGGCGGCTTCCATCGGCCTGGTGGTCATCGTTGGAATGATGATTCGGGAGTTTGATGTGGAAGTTCTGAGCAGGATAGATTTGTCTCCCAGGTTCTTTCTGGGGGTAGTAATGGGCGTGTTGCTCTTTGCGGTCCAGAATCTGATGCTCACCCTCCGTTTCCGTCATCTCTGCCAGCGTAAGTTATCCGTAGCCGAGGCGTTCCGCATCAATGTGCTCTGCGAGTTTACTTCTGCCGTCACTCCTTCGGCGGTGGGGGGAAGTGGTTTGGCTTTTGTCTATCTCAATCGCGAGGGAGTTTCTATGGGCAGAAGTATCTTCACCATGTTTGCAGCCCTGCTGGCTGATGAGGCTTTTCTTGCCATCAGTTGCGTGTTGCTCTATTTCTGTGTTCCATCGCATCTCTTGTTCAGCTTGGCTGATGGAGTGGGGATTTCTGTGGATGCTACGAACGAATGGATTAAGGGCGGAGTGCAGGTTATCTTCATCGTCAGCACCTTTATCGTTGCTGTCTGGACGGCCATCCTCTACCTCTTATTGTTGCATCGTCCTCAGATTCTGGGCTGGGTATTGAAGGGATGCTGCAAGATTCCTTTCCTTCGCAGATTCCTGCCTAAGGTAGAGAAGTTTTCCGAGGAGATGACGATGGCTTCGGAGGAGGCAAAGCTGGAGGGCGGAAGATTCTGGCTGCAGCTGATGGGTTATACTTCCCTGGCGTGGCTGTCGAGATTCGCCATCGTGGTAGCTATTCTCATTGCCTTCCATTGTCAGGGCAACATGCTGGTGGCTTGGTGCCGCCAATGGGTGATGTGGATGATTTCCATTCTGAGTCCTACGCCTGGCGGAAGTGGCGTGGCAGAGTTGATGTTCCGCCTTTATTATGCTGATTTCCTGTCCGATGCCTCAGTAGCCATCCTTGCCGCCATGCTCTGGCGCGCCATCTTCTATTACCCTTTCCTGGTGATGGGCACCCTGGTCTTGCCGAAATGGATTGCTAGAAACTGACATAGAGTCGGGCACTAAGAGCCGTGAAATCTCCATTGTCGTTTTTGATGTATTGGAACGATGGCTGAAGGGATATGGATTCTGTCAGCTGTCTTTTCCAGGTTACTTCCAGCGAATATTCCGAACCCTGCTGGAAGCGGGCGTACTGGCCTGACAAGCCGCACTCGTTCTTCTCGTCCTGATAGGCGCCGCCCAGTTCAGCGTATCGGTAGCAGGCATTCTGATGACTGGTGTTCTCGGAATACTGTACCATGCACGAAATGTTCTTGTCGCCAGCCTTCCAAACGCTCTGCTCTCCGTAAATCCACCAGCCACAGGTTGTTTTGCCCTTGGATTCATCGGCAGAAGCCATTTCGCCATCCTCGTTGATTGGATATTGACGGGTATGGACGGCAGCACCCGCAAAATATTTTCCACCTTTATGTTCATACTCCAACTGCGACATGTTGAAGATTCCATCCTTCTTCGGGCGAACCAGGAAAGGATTGTCGTGGGCTTTCCAGCCATTATATCCTACGCCGTTATACAGACTGTTTCTGAAAGTCCATCCCCCCTTGGTTACATCAAAGTAAAGGGTCAAGCCCGAATACGGATAGTTGGCTATCGGATAGCTGGAAGCAACCGTAGGAAAAATTCCTTCAGAACTGTTTTGGAAAAGTGCCGTAACATCAGAGGTAAAGAAATCCTCGTTTACATTCCTCACACCCACAAACAGATGGCCCGAATTCCACTCGTGCATGTAGCCCAGCACGGCAAGCATGGCGAAGTTATTGTCTGCATCTATGTTCGAAAATCCCTGCCAGTCATCAATAATGCCATCGTTGGTCTTTGCCACATGCAGCGTAGCCGCCTCGAACGAATCCTTTCCTTTTCCTATCGGAACACTCAGTTCCAATCTCAGCTGGTTAGTCAGATTGGTATTCTTGTTCATGTCCCATTGCCATTCAGAAATATATTGTCCGTTAAAGCTCTGTGCATAAGCAAGGCAGATATGGATGCAGCCTAAAATAATAAAAATAATTCTCTTCATTTCTTAATGTTTTGTATAATTTCTTGTTCACTTGCCCGCCGTCTGCGAGCATCTTTCTAATTCACGCTGCAAAGATACTTGATATTTTAAAATCCTGCAATACTTAATAATTAGTATTTTTATTTAGTCTAAATAGATGAGTGCTCTTTGTTATCCCCATTTATAGGTATTGTGGTTCTCTTATATGGATGGAAGGTTCTGTTCTGTTCTTATTTTTAGGTATTAAACGGCTACCAACAATAATATTTTTTAAAAACTTTGTCTTATCAGATATTATTCGTACCTTTGCATTGTTTAAAAAAGTTAGAAAATGAAGAAGATATTAAATCCATATTTGAACAAGGAGGGTTACAACTGCGTTTGCTGTGCCCCAAACAATCCTGTAGGATTGCATCTTGAGTTTTGGGAAGAGGGTGAGGATGTACTTACCATCTGGAATCCCGGCGAGAATTACCAGGGCTGGATCAACACCCTGCATGGCGGAATCATCAGTATGCTGATGGATGAAGTGGCAGGCTGGGTTATCAACCGCAAACTGCAGACAACGGGTGTGACGATGCAGCTCAACGTGAAGTACAAGAAGCCTGTGATGACCACCGATTCGCAGATTACGGTGCGTGGTCACATCGCCAGTCAGCGCCGTAACATCGTCACCATCCACCTGACTCTGGAGAACTCTAAAGGCGAGGTTTGTGATGAGGGCGAAGCCATCTACTTCACCTTCGGTCCTGACAAAGCCAAGGAGATGGGGTTCGACAGCTGCAAGGTAGAAGGGGAGGCTATGGGGTGAAATCCATGTCCTATTAAGGCTAAAATCCTGTTTCTTTTGGAAAAGTGTAGTCTTCGGTCCCTATTTTTAGAGGAAAAGTGTATTTTTCGCCCCTTGTTTTCATAGGAAAAGTGTATTTAAGTAGGGGATAAAATAATGGCAGGCTTCCAATTAATGCATCAGGAACCTGCCATTTTCTATCATTTTACGCCAATCTCAGTCTCAGTGAATTAAGCACTACGCTTACGCTGGAGAAGGCCATCAGGGCACTTGCCCACATCGGGGTTATTTGGAAATCAATGCCGAAGATATGAAGGACGCCGGCTGCCAACGGGATGCAGATGATGTTGTAGATGAACGCCCAGAAGAGATTCTGCCAAATCATGTGAACCGTCTTCTTGCTCAGTTTTACGGCTTCCGGAAGCGCCAAGAGGTCGTCGCTCATCAGCGTAATCTGCGCCACATCCATCGCCACATCCGTTCCCTTTCCTATCGCCATGCTCACGTTGGCAAGGGCCAAAGCCTGGGTGTCGTTGATTCCGTCGCCCACCATCGCTACCTGCTTGCCTTCATCCTGAAGTTTCTTTACCAATGCCTGCTTGTCGCCAGGCAGCACCTTGCTCTGGTAATGCTTGATGCCGGCTTTCTCAGCCCAGTAGTGAGCCGCTTCCTCCTTGTCGCCACTCATCATATAGACCTCTATTCCCCTTTCCTGCAACTGCTTCATCGCTTCCTGGGCATGAGGCTTGAGGGTCTCTCTTGTCTCCAGATCCAAATCCTCCTGTTTGGTGAAATCGATGTTCTGGTTAGGAATGGTGAGGGTGCCGGTCTTGTCGATGACGAGGGCGTTGATCTTGTGGAGATTCTCCAGCGCTGACGCATCCTTGATAAGGATTTGCTTCTGCGCCGCCTTGCCGATGCCCACCATCAGGGCGGTAGGAGTAGCTAAGCCCATGGCGCAAGGGCAGGCGATGACTAATACGGCTACGGCTGAAAGAATGGCCTGCGGAAGAGCAGCGTTGCCGCCTATCAGCCACCATATTAAAAAGGTGATGAGGGCGATGGCTGTCACGGCTGGAACGAAGATCAGAGCCGCCTTATCCACGATGCGCTGCACGGGTGCCTTACTGCCCTGCGCCTCCTGAACCATTCGAATGATGTGCGCCAGGGCGGTGTTCTCGCCAATCTGCTTGGCTCTCATGCGGAGCTTTCCCTGACTCGGAATGGTGCCAGCCAGCACGTTGTCGCCTGCCTTTTTCATCGCCGGAGTCGGTTCGCCGCTGATCATCGCTTCATCTACATAGGCAGCATCGGGAGTCATGAAACTCTCTGCCTGGGTAACCACGCCATCCACCGGAATCTTCTCGCCGGCTCTTACTTCTATCATGTCGCCTATCTGAATGGTGGAAATCGGAACTTCCTCCATCTTGTAATCGTTGGTGCCTTCTATCTTCTCGTAAGTTACCAGTCGGGCGGTTTTCGGCTGCATTCCCATCAGTTGGCGGATGCTGCTCGCCGTACTGTCCTTTGCCTTTTCTTCCAGGCATCTGCCGGTCAGCACGAAGGTGATGATCATCACGGAAGCATCGAAATAAGTGTGCCATTCTATGCCTCTCGCTCCCCATACCATTTCTCCGAAGAAGGTGTTGAAGGTGCTGAAGAGGAAGGCGATGAAGGTGCTGAGTGCTACGAGCGAATCCATGTTTGCCGTATGATGCAAAAGCTGCTTCCAGGCGGAAACATAAAACTGTTTGCCGCAGTAGAGCAGGTTGGCGAGTGCCAGGAGCAGACAGATCTGGTTGGCGAAGGAACTGGTATGATGAGCCGAGGCAACGCCATCTGAAATCATATTCTGTTCCATGCCCAGGGAAATCCATCCCATGGAGAAACACATGGTCAGGATGGCGAAGAGCCAGGAAGCGAGGGTTCGGCGGCGCAGGAGAGTGAACTCACGGCGGTTGATTTCCTCCACGCTTCTGTCGCTTTCGATGACGAGGTCGTAGCCGGCATTGCTGATTTCCCGTTTCATATCTTCCAGAGAAATGATGTCGGGGTCATAATCTACCAAGGCAGTTCGGCTCGCCAGGGAAACCGAGGCAGAGTTGATGCCTTCTAGCGACTGCAGCTTCTTTTCTACATTGGCAGAGCATACGCTGCAAGCCATGCCTATTACTGGAATTGTTTTCTTCATTTTTATTCTATTCTAAATTCTTTTCTTATTTCTTACATTTTAAAGTGGGCTCAGTGTTCTAATCATTTGTATTCAATTCTTTGAGCGACTGGGCTATATCGCCAGCAATGCCCACGCTCTTTTCTGCTATCTCCTCAGGAATATAGAGCTCTTGAGGCATGTTGAGCGTGATATATTTAGCATTCGGCTCACGATAAGCCAGCTGCATGATAGGTAGCTTGATGAGTCGGTTGCGCGAACCAATACCCAACTCTAATATAACGAGTTTTTTGCCTGAATATTTTGTAAGAAAGTGATGAAAGAGTGTTTTTTTCTTGGGGTCAGGCGCTGCCGAAAGGTCGGTCATGACACCTTCTATCTCGAAGATGCGATTTTCATCAAACCCTGATTTCTCCAGATGCAAGTCGCCATTGCTGGTAAGGATGAAGTAATCCTTCTGACCAATCACTTTCATGAGGTTATGCATTACCTGTGAAGGTTTGTAATCGTCTACCCAAAACTTCACCAATCGTCTGTGGAACTCTAAGCGTGCTTCAACAGTAGGATACTGAAAGTAAAGACCTTCCACAACATTTCTGAAACCATATTGCTGCTGCATGTCGCCAAACTGCCTTCGAAACATCTCGTTGTTGGCAAAGATATGATAGCCCTCGGCGATAGAGAGTCCGTTGCTGGCTCCTATGAGAATGGCATCTGCCTGGGCAATCCATTCTTGGGCTAGAGTGATATTTGCATTCATATTTAATATATTCTTCCTGGTTCGAAATTTGTATCTGATACGATATAATCTGCCGGTTTGCCTAACAGTTTCTTTAATGTCACAGCGATATCTTCCTTAATGGCAATACTCTTTTTGGCAATCTCCTTTGGAACATAGGCATCCTTTGGATTGAGGACTGCATAAGTGGCATTGTGCCAGCGATATACCATATTCATAAATGGCTCCTTGATAAACATTGGAGTCATCATACCCACACCAAGTTCGAGGAAAAGTACTTTCTTGTTCATGTTCTTCTTGAGAAAATCCATATAACGTTGCATCTCTTTTCGGTAATAGCTGCCCTCCAGAAACTCGCGACTGCGCCACCATGGAACCATCTCCGTACCGCAATGTGGACAACGGGGAATCAGGTCGTCGGGCAGTCTGTCACCTTCTATCTTGTCCAGCAACTCATACACCTTCTCCTTGTTGGGATAGATTTCGTCTGTACAAGTATGCTTACACTGCCAGTAGCGGAAATCGCCCTGAATGCGAGTGATTTTCTCGGCAGGGAAGGTGCGGAAAAACTGCGCATCCTGATTGGTGGTGGCAATATAATAGTTCTTGCCTTTGAGTAGTTCAGCCAGATCCTCGTATGGCTCACCAGTATAACACTCATACAAGTATTTGTACTCGCGGAGCAATGCTGCCCATAGCTCCCCTTTCTTGATTTGCGGATGATAAAACAGTGGGAAAAAACCATCAGCATGATATTTCTCGCCCAACTGTCCGGCTATCTGTTTGAATGTGGCATCGTTCATATAGTAAAAGCGGAAACCTGCCGCTGCCGATAATCCTGAGGCACCACCCACGATGATGGCTTCTGCCTCCTGAATATTTTTTTTCAGTATTTCTATCTGTGTCATAATGTTTAGCATACTTATGCGAATTTTAATTTCATTATATATTTACCTTCATTATTACGACTGCAAAAGTATGAAAAAATACAGATGTATCAGATACCAGAAAACCGCCAAAAACTACCAAAATGATAAATCATTCTCATTCATATACCCCATTCTTATAGTCCTCCTGGAATTCTCTGCATGTTTTGCCCTATACCAAATAAACAATCTGGTAATCAAAATGGTAGTATTATATGAAATATTGGTAGTTAATAAGTGAGCTGAACCGTTTACCTTTGTACTCAAAAAAAATATATTGAGATAAATCTTGGAAAAATAGAACTTGCAGAGGACACCAAGTTGCTTCAGAAAGTGGTCGTCACCGGGCAGAAAAGCCAGTTGTCGGTCAATGCGGAGCGCAGAATTTTCAATGTAAGCTCAAACATAGCCGCCACCGGTGCATCTGCCGATGAACTTCTTACCGCTGTCCCGTCGGTTGATGTAAACAGCGAGGGAGAAATATCATTGCGTGGCAATGCCGATGTTCTTGTGTTGAATATTGGTAGTCAATAAGTAACTAATCACTGAAAATGAAGAAATATCGAAGTTGATGTAAATTAACTGATAATGAGGAGAAAATGCACAAATTAGCATGATGTTGCTCTGATTGTAAAGGGCAGAAATATGCAGATTTAGGCAGAAATACAGTTACCAGAGTGTTACCCTGGTTTGATGTAGGTAACGATGGTGCAGTATTCGGTAACTGAAGTATTTTAGCTCGTGTGGCTGTTGCTTTGGTCGGCAGTTTTCTGCGTAAGTAAGGAACGCTTTAATTCGGGTAATTTTGCCCACAAATATTAAAGCGTATGAAAACAGAGAAAATGAAGGTATTGTTCTACCTTAAAAAGAGCGGTTTGGACAAGTTGGGGAAAGCCCCGATTATGGGGCGGATAACACTTGGAAGGAGTATTGCGCAGTTCAGTTGTAAACTTTCCTGCAATCCCGATTTGTGGAATCCCCGTGAGAGCAGGATGGACGGCAAGAGCCGTGAGGCGGTGGAGATTAACGGAAGGTTGGAGAACCTGTTACTTTCCATTCAATCTGCCTATCAGTCGTTGATTGCCAAAGGACAGCCATTTGATGCAACCGATGTAAAGGAACTGTTTCAAGGCAGTGTGCAGGCACGATGCAGGCTCATCGAAAGATTGGATATGCTCATCAGGGAGAAAGAAAGCCATATCGGTATAGACATCAAGGAAGTACACTTGTTCAGGAAATACATCTGTCGCGAACTGCAACGCCCTATACCTGTGAGGGAGCAGATATTCCTATATGGAAGTGGTAGTATCAATTGATATGCTTTTCTCTTTCACCGATATTATCTTACTACATAACTACAAGGAAAGATAATACAGTGAAAGAGAAAGGGTTGGTATTGTAGTCAGAAAGTAGGAATGGTTATTACCACCGTCTAACTACACACAACTATGTTTTTGAGGTCTTCAAGTATACCGAAAGCCTTATAAGTAGTTAGTCTATCAACAGTAGAGATACGCATCTGTTTTATTGCATAACATTCCTTTTACCCGTATTTCCTGACCCTCTGATTTCTTCGTGATAAAGATAATTCACTATCGAGGGATGTCCTTTGGGACTTCGTTCGTAAGGCAATTCATTATCCACATACTTACATTGAGCCTCCTGCGCCATTTTTGCAGCCTCTTGCTCCAATTGCTTCCAATATGTTCGGTCTTTATGCAAATAGATTTCTTCATAAAGTGGGAACAAATGGGGATAGTATGATTTGATATAACCCATAATGTTGGCCTTAAAACCACCCCGCAGATTGAGGTTCTCAAGCCAAAAGAGGTCGCAAATATCTTTCACTTTATGAAAAATAGTTTTGAAATTGGTGATGCCAGGGAAGATGGGCGACACAAAACAAACGGTTCGGATGCCCGCCTCGTAGACCTTTCGCATGGCTGCGATGCGCCGCTCTATGCTCACGGCCTTGTCCATGTCAGCACGAAATGTCTCATCAAGTGTGTTGATTGACCACGATACGGTGACTTTCTTCATTTGCCGGAGCAGGTCAAGGTCGCGCAACACGAGGTCGCTCTTTGTACAAATGAGTATTTCTGCATTGCTGTCTTTGAGCTCTTCAAGCAGTTTACGTGTCCTGCGGAACGTTGCTTCTTCGGGATTATACCCATCGGTCACTGATCCAATAACCACCCGTTGTCCGGCATATTTCTTCGGATTCTCGATTGCAGGCCAATGCTTCACGTCTAAGAAAGTGCCCCATTCTTCTTTATGTCCTGTGAAGCGCTTCATGAATGAGGCGTAACAATACTTGCAAGCATGGGTGCAACCCACGTATGGATTCACCGAATAGCCACCAACAGGGAGGTTGGACTTGGTCATGATGCCACGCACCTCTTTCGTTTTAATGAGTGTTTTTACCATATTTCTTCCTTTATTCTTTATAAATACTCTACCGTTTCACCGTCTTCAGGAATAAAGACGCGGTTTAAAATTCCTGCCACTTCCGCACGCTTTCTCACCATTTCACGCGTCACGCTATTATGGTTCACGCCTTCAAGATGCGTCACAAATAACTTTGCATCAGGTGCAGCTGCAGCAACTTTTACCACATCTTCATCGTTCATAATAACGCGTCCACCCAAGCGAAAGCCATTGCCACCTGCATTAAGGGTGATAACCTTGGGGCGAAAACGCTTCAGATTGCGCTTCACACCAGCATACCAGATGGTATCTCCGGCGTGATAGAGCGTCTTTTCTTGTGGATGAGTGAATACATAACCCGCTGTATGTCCGGCAGGATACTTCATGATGAAATTACCATGCTGGCTTTCGGCCTTTTGTATGCTCACTTCCCCAACCCTTGTATTGTCGCCGACAACTTCCACATGATTAAATCCATGCGACATCACCACCTGCCGATTGTTTTCGTCTTGCACAAAAAATCGCATATCTTTAGGTATCATTTCATAGGCCGCCTCATCGATATGGTCATCGTGTAGATGTGTAAGCAACACCGCATCCACACCTTTTAGCATCTCTTCTACAGGAAAAGGTAGTTCATGAAGTGGGTTGCGCAGGTGTTGATTTCTACTAAAGGGGAAAGGAGGCATGCTGCCTTTCTTTCCCAACATGGGGTCGACCAGAATTTTCTTTCCCCCATATTCAACGATTATCGTTGCGTTTCTTACTTGCTGGATATTCATTGTTTATTAAAATTAAAGTTTAACATTGGCTTCCAACATAATACCATCCTTCAGAGGTTCATCATCATCAGAGAACGAATTTGCCTTATATTGTACGCAAAGCACGAGCATTTCGCTGCTGCCTGTGTTCTTGAAAGCACGTTTGCCATTGGGCGCAATTCTCACGATGCTTCCTTCTGAAACGGGAAATCGTTTGCCGTCTACATCGAAAATGCCTTCACCTTTAAGAATGAAATAAAGCTCTTCGTGGGTTTTATGGGTATGGCGTGTGCCATAATCCTGCCCAGCTGCAAGACTTTGGAAAGACAATTCTGCGCCTGTTGCTTGTAGTGCATGTCCGGCAAACATCTTTCCCGGGATAGAGAAATTGCCTATAGCCAACTCATATTCCTTAATTTCATTCAACGTACCTACGTTCACCGTGGTGAAGTTCTCACCTTTTTCTACAATTTTAATTTCTTTCATAATGCTATTTGTTTTGATAACGAGTGCAAAGGTAGTGCAAAAAGCAAAGACACATTATACCATTAATAATATATGTTCTACCATTTTGATAAACCATTAATTATTCGTACATTTGTTGCATGAAATTAGAGAGTCACCCCCCAAGAACTTACACAAGTTCCTTTCAGCAAAACGGAATGTGGTGTATATTTCAACATCAATACTGATGATTATCTTTGCAGATAGAATAATAAGCGTTCAAGACGATATTTGTGGAAGTTTTTTTTCTAAGGATGAAGCCTCCGATTCATCTTTGCAAATGGGTTGCATTGGAGATTGCGTAATTTTGCACGCCGAAAACAAAATTATAAAAGATTATGAGAAAAAATTTATCGATTTCCTTAGCAACAGCCTTCCTGATGATTTCAGGAAGTGCGTATGCCGATGGCAACATCACAGGTACAGTTTTTAATAAGACGACATCCGAACCTCTTGACTTCGCTACAGTCGTTCTTGTGAACCCGAAAACGGGTGCGCCGCTGCCTATTGGCATCACAACCGATGAGAACGGAGTGTTTATTATCCCCAATGCACCTTCGGGCAAATATATTGTCCGTGTCAGCATGATTGGTAATGTCACAAAGGAACGTGAAATCACAATAGGGGATTCGGAGATAAATCTTGGAAAAATAGAACTTGCAGAGGACACCAAGTTGCTTCAGGAAGTGGTCGTCACTGGGCAGAAAAGCCAGTTTTCGGTCAATGCGGAGCGCAGGATTTTCAATGTAAGCTCAAACATAGCCGCCATCGGTGCATCTGCCGATGAACTTCTTGCCGCTGTCCCGTCGGTAGATGTAAACAGCGAGGGAGAAATATCATTGCGTGGCAATGCCGATGTCCTTGTGTGGATAAATGGCAAAAAGATGGGGATGAACGATGACAACCGTGCTCAGATACTTTGTCAGCTTCCTGCTGAAGCTATTGAGAGCATTGAGGTCATGACGAATCCGTCTTCCAAGCATAGCACGGAGGGAACTGCCGGAATCATCAATATACGGTTGAAGGAAGATCACCGTCACGGTTACTTTGGCAACGCCGAGTCTAATGTGGATACACGCGGGACGGCAAACGTGAATCTTAATTTCAATTACAACGAAGGCAAGTTTGAATCATTCGCTGGAATCGGACTTAAAACTCAACATATACCCGGAGGTTCGGCATTGCGCCGCAGTTATGACAATGAAACATATCTCAACTCTGACGGCGATAGCAAGAAGCATGAAAACAGCATGTTCCTTCGCCTGGGTACGAATTTCAGACCTGATGACAGGAATGATGTTTACCTGAGTGCAATCGGAACGCTCGGACACAAATGGGGACGTACTACAACCACTCACCTTAGCAATGTGCCGGGGCAATGGATTGGAAATGTCAATAATATGCGTGAAAGTGGCGATACCCGTGGCGCAAACGTCATGCTTGGTTACAAGCACACGTTCAATCCCAACCATTTTATCGACATGAACGTGAGCTATAATATATGGAGGGGTCCCAACGACAACCGGTTTCATGAAAATGAGACTTGGGCCGACGGCGCGGAGGAATCCATCTGGCAAAGCCAGCATCAGAATGTAAAAATCAGCAACTGGGAAGCTGCGTTTGATTATTCATTACAGGCATTGCCGTGGCTGCGCTTCGAAGCCGGTTATAAAGGCAACTACAACCACGAGAACAGTCCGGCATCGTATGCAGGAGGTCCTGTCGAGAACGGCCTTTTACCTCTTGACGAGCTCTATAATCGTTTCAAATACGACACGGACATTTCCGCCCTGTATGTAAACTTTTCAGGTAGCTATGAACACCTGACCTTCTCTGCCGGACTTCGTGGAGAAATGTGGCAGATACGGACACGTTCTTTGGGCTACGGCCAGACAGATGCGGATGTGGCTCTCTTCCAAAAAAATGATTTCGCGTTATTCCCATCGGCTTCAATAGGCTGGTCTTTTCTTGGCAACAATGAGCTGAAGTTGAACTATTCCCGCCGCATACGCCGTCCTTTCGGCCCCCAGCTCAATACTTTTGAGAATATTTCTGACCCTTCGGAAGTACATCTTGGAAACCCGCTTATCCTGCCCGAGTACAGCAATGCTGTGGAATTGTCGTACATCAAGAATTGGACTGGCCACATGCTTTCCGTGTCAGGCTATCTACGTACTAACAACGATATGATAAGTCATGTCAGTTTTCTCGCGCCTATGGCTTCAGACCCCAATGTAAACACGATGTATTATGGTCACGCCAACGTGGGCAACATGGTAAACTCTGGGGTGGAGATTATATCCCGCAACCTGCTGTTCAGACGGCTGACACTCACCACGACATTGAACCTTTACAATAGTCATCTCAAGGCTTGGAGTGCAGACTATCCGTTGCACGACAGCTTCTATGCCGTACATGGTGACAAACAGAACCGTTTTGTGTGGGATGTGCACTGTATGGCATCGGTACGTCTGCCGTGGGACATGACTTTCCAAGCCACAGCCCGTTATAACTCGCGCCGTATCACTGCGCAGGGCACGCTGGAATCCGATTGGGATGTAGAAGCCGGGGTACGCAAAAATATCGGTTCTTGGGGAATATCGCTTCTCTGCAAGGATATTTTCAACTCAAAAGAGACGAACAAAGTCCTTTATGGGAACGGCTACACGCAGTCAATCCGCAAATGGTCGGGAGGTCGCACATTACGTCTGGCCATCACCTATACCTTCGGCAAATCCGACAGTCGTGAGCATAATCGCCACAACCACATCGACACCGGTGGCTACGGAGAAGAGCATCATCATTAAATTAATTCCGCCAACAGGTAGGGGCTAAGCTATATTGCTAAAAATCCCAGCAAGAGAATAGCTGAATGCTATCTCCTGCCGGGATTTATTATTTTATGAATATAAATCATTCTCATTCATACACACCATTCTTATAGTCCTCCTGGAATTCTCTGCATGTCTTGCCCGTCTGCTGCTTGAAAAAACGCATCAGGTGGGGTGGTTCGGAGAAGTTGAATGCATAGGCTATCTCACTTATAGATTTGCCGGTGAACAGAAGTTCGTTTTTGATTTCTGCCAGCAGTCGCTGTTTCAGCAGATAGGTGGCCGACACTCCATACTGCGCCATCACGCTATGGTTCAAGGTGATGCGGCTAATCTTGAGCAGCGAGGCGTAGTCCTGCACACGCTGTAACTTGTGGATGTGGGTTTCCATCAATTCCACAAACTGAAAGGCATAATAATTCTTAGGAGCAGCCTGAGGCAATTGATGCTCACGGACATAATGGCGATTCATAATTGCCAGCAGATAGTAGAGTACGCTGACGATGATGTTGTAGCTGTCGGATTGAGGCTGCCGAAGCTCTGCCCGTATTTTCTTGAGCAGCCGCTGATATTCTTCGCATTCATTTCCTGAACACATCAAATAGGGCGGTGTTTCGGTCTGCTGGCAGTATTGCAGACGATAGACAAAGAATTTGTCGGCAATGAAGGTTCGCATAAAATCTTCACGGAATATCAGAAATTCGTACTCGAGAGCCGCCTCATCAATGTGCCATTCCTGCTGCTGGTGTGGCTTAACAATGAGCACCATGCCGTCTTTCAGGTTTATCTTCCTGTAGTCTATCAGCACGTAGCCATTGGCTTTCTTGATGAAAAATATTTCGAAGAAGTCGGTCTTGAACACTTCATGCTCCGTAAGCACCCAAGGGCACTCGCCGCCATAAGCTGTGTTGATGTAGAAATCTACGCCGCAATCCGTCTTGTTGAACGGCACTTCTACCAGACGCTGTCTTTGCTTTGTCATAATCTTAATCTTTATCAGAAGTTTCACAAGTGAATAAATACCAACTTGCTTGTTTATAAATATACATTTTCGTAGCGTATGGGCAACAGGAAATGATAGCCCATATCTTGTCCGTTACGGATAAGCAGAAGCATTGATATCTGCTCTTCAGCCTGCAAAATTACATATTAATTATGAACCCCGCAAGATTTATGGAAGAAATATCCCGATGGATAGAAAAAATCATGATAATAAGGTAGATGAAAAATGCGATGGTTCAGGTAAGGGCACAAAAAAAGGCAGATTCCAAATTGCTTTGGAATCTGCCTCTATCATTTATGGGAGATGATTATTTGACTTCGATGTTCTTTGTAGTCTTAGCCTCCTCCTTAGGAGTAAGCTTTGGAATCTCGACCTCGAGTATACCATCAGCTACCTTTGCTGAAATCTTCTCACGATCAGCATCCTCAGGCAGCGTATAACACTGCTGGTAGTTGCTGTAAGAGAATTCGCGGCGCAGATAGTGCTCGTGCTTGTCTTCATCCTTGTGTTCCATCTTGTTCTCGATGGCGATGTTCAGATTACCATCGTTATCGATGTTTACACGAACCCACTCTTTCTTCAAACCAGGAGCTGCAACCTCCATGATGTAATTCTTATCTGTCTCCTTGATGTTAATGGCAGGAGCAGTAGCATTCATACGTGACATTACTTCGGTATTGAATAAAGTATCATCAAAGAAGTTACTCAACCAATCTGAATCATTATTTCTACGTGCTAACAACATAATTAAAACCTCCAAATTTTATTTTACTCGTCCTCTCGGTTCCTTACGGCTCCGTCGGGATTTCTGCTTGTTAATATTCTTGTTATTTTTTTGCTTTCGCCTCGAAACTCCGTCATTCTTCTGAACTCCTTTATCTTTTGGCTTCAGCTTTCACTCTCTGTTTTTGCAACTTATGTGCCAGCGGACTGAAAGTGGTAATGTTGGCACGAAAGGATAAATATTTTAAACTTTTCTGCCAGATGATGCGGTTATCTCAACAAAAAAGTGTAACTTTGTCACCAACTTAAAAATCAAAGCATAAATCGAATAAATAATATAAGATCAATGAAGAAACAACTATTTTTTATGGCGATGCTGATGGCGATGTCGCTTTCTGCCAGCGCACAGCAGCTTCTTCCTTATCAGAATGCCAACCTTACTGCTGAGGCTAGAGTCAACGATTTGCTTTCCCGTCTTACCCTGGAGGAGAAGACGAAGTTGATGATGGATACTTCTCCGGCTATCGCACGATTAGGCATTCCGCAGTTTCAATGGTGGAACGAGGCGCTGCATGGAGTGGGAAGAAACGGATTTGTTACCGTTTTTCCTATCACGATGCACATGGCGGCTTCGTGGGACGATACCTTATTATATAAGGTGTTTACTGCCGTGAGCGATGAGGCGAGAGCCAAGGCGCAGGAGGCGAAGAAGAGCGGCAACATCAAGCGCTACCAGAGTCTGAGCTTCTGGACTCCGAACATCAATATCTTCCGCGACCCACGATGGGGGCGTGGACAGGAAACTTATGGCGAGGACCCTTATCTGACCACAAGAATGGGACTTGCTGTGGTGAATGGATTGCAGGGACAGACCTTTGATGGCAAACCGATGTCGGCTCCGGGAGTTCTGGCTACGCCTTCCTCACAGGCTCCCCAATACGTCAAGCTCCTAGCCTGTGCCAAGCATTTTGCCGTACATAGCGGTCCGGAGTGGAACAGACACAGTTTCAATGTAGAGGATTTGCCTGAGCGGGATTTGTGGGAGACTTATCTGCCTGCCTTCAAATCGCTGGTGCAGGATGGAAATGTGGCTGAGGTGATGTGTGCCTATCAGCGGATTGACGGAGCGCCATGCTGCAGCAATGCCAGGTATGAACGACAGATTCTTCGTGATGAATGGGGATTCAAGGGATTGATTACTTCCGATTGCGGAGCCATCAACGACTTTTATGTGCCTGGCCGACATGGTACTGCGAAGACTCCGGCTGAGGCTACGGCGCAGGCAATTGGTGCCGGAACCGACGTGGAATGCGGAAGCGTTTACCGTTCGCTTCCTGAGGCGGTGAAGACAGGAATGATCAGTGAGGAAAAGGTGAACGAGAGTTTGAAGCGCCTGTTGGTAGCCCGTTTTCGTCTGGGTGATTTCGATCAGGACGAGAACGTGCCTTGGACTCAGATTCCATCTTCCGTCATTGCCAGCAAGGCGCATAAGGATTTGGCAGAGAAGATGGCAGAAGAGGGAATCGTGCTTCTTCAGAACCGGAACAATCTCCTGCCGCTGAAATCAGCAGGAATGAAGATAGTCGTGATGGGGCCGAATGCCAACGATTCCATCATGCAGTGGGGCAACTATTCGGGTTATCCTACTTCTACCACTACCATCCTGCAGGGCATCAGAAAATATGTGAAGGACGCCAAGTATATTCCTGTCTGCACGTTGACCAGAAATGAGGTGACGGAAAGTAAGTTCAATCTCCTGACTTCTACCGATGGCAGCAAAGGCATGAAGGCTACTTATTGGAACAATTCTGAGATGAAGGGCGAGCCGGTGGCTACAGCCATGATGACTTCGCCTATCAACCAGAGCAATGGTGGAAATACCGTCTTTGCTCCGGGAGTGAACCTTACCAATTTCTCTGCCCGATACGAGGGCGTATTTACTCCGGAAAAGGATGAAACCTTGAATATCAAAATGGGGTGCGATGATGGTTACCGGCTCATCATTGATGGCGATACGGTGGCGGATGTATGGAAGGGACGTGCCCGTGTACAGATGCTCAACAAGCCAATCTCCGTAAAGACTGGAAAACCGGTGAAAATTCAGGTGGATTATTTCCAGAAGACCGATATGGCGGTGATGCAGTTTGACATTGTGAAGAACTATACACCAACCGAGTCTCAGCTTCTGGCAGAGATTGGTGATGCTGATGTGGTGGTATTTGTAGGCGGTATTTCTCCTAGTCTTGAGGGTGAGGAGATGAAGGTCTCCGAACCGGGATTCAAGGGTGGCGACAGAACTGATATCGAATTGCCTCAGGCTCAGCGCAAGGTGATGGAGATGTTGCATCGGGCTGGCAAGCGAGTGGTGTTCGTCAACTGTTCGGGCAGTGCCATCGCCATGGTTCCTGAAACAGAGAATGCGGAGTCTATCCTTCAGGCTTGGTATCCGGGCGAACGGGGTGGAGAAGCCGTGGCAAAGGTTCTCTTCGGTGAGGTGAATCCATCGGGCAAGCTTCCGGTTACCTTCTATAAGAGTACTTCCGATCTCCCAGATTTCCTCGATTATACGATGAAGAATCGCACCTACCGTTACTTCAAGGGTGAGGCTCTCTTCCCATTCGGTCATGGATTGAGCTATACATCTTATGAATATGGAAAGCCGACATTGAAGAAAGTGAAGAGTGAAGAACGAAGAGTGAAGAATTCTTCGGCTTATTCCTTGAGTTTCTCTTTATCTAATAAAGGTAATAGGGAAGGAACGGAAGTGGCGCAGGTTTACATCCGTAGAATGGATGATGCTGAGGGCCCTATCAAGACCCTGAAAGCCTTCAAGCGCATTACTTTGAAGGCGGGCGAGAAGCAGCAGGTAACCATCAGTCTGCCTCGCCAGAGTTTCGAGGGTTGGGATTCCCAGACCAATACCATGCGTGTGGTTCCCGGCAAATATCAGATCTTCGTAGGTGGTTCGAGTGCTGAGGCTGCGAAGAATGTGATAGAAGTGAAAGTGAAATAAAATGCTGATATAAAAAGAGAAAGCTCGCTAAGATTTTGAACGTCTTGGCGAGCTTTTCTTCTGTCTTAACTCTTAAGCCTGCGGTTTTTTGGAAGTTTTTTCAAGGAAATGGACTTTGAATCACTCTTTTTTATTATATTTGCAATCGAAAATCGATTTGAACCTTGACTAAACGATGAAATAGTTATGGAACAGAAGTTAAAAACCATATTTTATGTGATGGGTGCGATGATTCTTGCACCCCAAACCCTCTGTGCTCAGTCTGTGAACATCGAAGGCCTAGACTCCTTGCGCTTATCAGGTTCGGTGGGTGTAGTGGAGCCTGAACTTCTGAAGAAGGGTGTGCTCAATAATGCCCTGGATGCCTTGAGCGGACAGACGGCAGGTGTTAACGTCACTACCAATGGGCTTGACCGTATTGCTATGTTGAACTCCGTCCGGGTTCGCGGTACAACTTCTATCATGGGCGGCAATGATCCTCTGGTGATTATTGATGGTGTTACTTCTGATGTGGCGACGCTTGCTACAATCTATCCCGCCGATATAGAGAGCTTTACAGTACTGAAGAATGCCAGCGAAACGGCACTCTATGGTTCCCGTGGTGCTTCGGGCGTTATCCAGGTAAAAACCAAGAAGGGTACGGGTAAGGGATTTCTGATTTCTTACGAGGGAAACTATGGTATAGAGGCGATGTACAAAAGTATGGAGATGCTCAATGCCGCCGAATACATAGCTGCTGCACAGAAGTATGGGCTGGAGTATAACAATAAGGGATATGATACCAATTTCCGCAAGGCGATTACCCGAACCGGAAATATCCAGAACCATTATCTGGCCTTCAGCGGTGGCACTCCGCAGAGCAACTACCGCGCTTCTTTTGGCTATATCGATCATAACACGATTATTCGGAGCAAGGGCTATCGTAATCTGGTGGCTAAGATTGATGTCACCCAGAAGGCGTTTGGCGATAAACTGACGGGAGATTTCGGCGTGTTCGGTTCGTCTTTCAAGAACAATGATATCTTCGACAGTCAGGCGCTTTTCTATTCTGCCGATGCCATGAATCCTACTTATCCTTATGATAAGCTGAACGGCAGTTGGGTGAAGAATGGGGCTGCATCTCAGGTGAATCCTCCCGGTGCCTTGCTCAAGGAGCTTAATGATACGAAGAACATGAACTTCAATGCTCATCTGAAGTTGAACTATGATATGACAAATTCTCTGAGTGTTTCTGCCTTCGGAGCATACAGTTATGCTTCCAACGAGAACAACCAGTTCTGTCCTACCTGGGTTTGGGCGCAGGGCAATCTCTATCGTGGGGAGTTCAAGAGCGAGGACTGGCTTGCCAATGTATCGTTTAACTATCAGCATTCGTGGGGAATCCTCAATCTGAAGGCAATGGTGGGTGCAGAATATCAGAAGGATATCCGAACGGGATTCTGGACTTCTGCGAAGGGAATCACCAACAACGACATGTATTACCATAACATAGGTGCTGCTGCATCACGGCCTTTCGGTGGGACAGACAGCAAGTACGAAGATCCGACCCTGACTTCTGTGATGGGCAATGTCGACTACACCTTATATAATAAGTATAGTCTTTTGGTTTCCATGCGTGGCGATGGTTCTTCGATGGTGGGCAATGACCATACCTGGGGTTTCTTCCCATCCGTCTCTCTTTCCTGGGATATGAAGCAGGAGAAATGGCTCCGTTCTCTCCAGAAAATTACCATGCTGAAACTGCGTACGGGCTATGGACGCTCAGGTAATCTTGGCGGAATATCTTCTTATACCACTTTGAATACGGTGCGGCAGAATGGTATTGTTTCGGTGAACAGTTCTCCTACGGTTACGATGGGAATGATTAGCAATAACAATCCTAATCTGAAGTGGGAAACCCGCGCTACCTGGAATATCGGAGCTGATTTGGGAGTGTGGAACAACCGGCTGGTTCTGACGGCAGAATATTACTATTCCAAGACCACCGACATGCTCTATGCCTATGATGTGCCGGTTCCGCCTTTTGCCTATGATAAACTGTTGGCAAACCTGGGTTCTATGAGCAACCAGGGTTTGGAGGTCGGCGTCTCCTTCACTCCTATCCAGAAGAAGGACATGGAACTGAATATCAATATGAATCTCTCCTGGCAGAAGAACAAACTCCTCTCGCTGAGTGGTGAATATGACGGAATGCAGATGTCGGCAGCCGATATTACTGCGATGGGTGCCTTGTCGGGTGCCGGTCAGCATGGTGGTTACAACAATGTGGTCTATCAGATAGTTGGTCAGCCTTTGGGGGTATTCTATCTTCCTCATTGCAAGGGGATTATAGAAGATGGAAATGGGCATTACCGCTATGATATCGAAGATTTGGACAAGAACGGAACCGTAGATTTGAGTGATGGCGGTGACAGATATATTGCCGGTCAGGCTACTCCTAAGGTAACGTTGGGTTCCAATATCAGTTTCCGTTATCGCGACTGGTATCTTTCATTGCAGATGAACGGAGCCTTCGGACATAAGATATTCAATGGTACGGGCTTAGCCTACACCAATATGTCGAGTTTCCCGGATTATAATGTGCTGAAGGGAGCTCCTGAGAAGAATATCGTTGACCAGAATGTTTCTGATTATTGGCTGGAGAAGGGCGATTATCTCAACTCAGAGAATCTCACGCTGGGCTATGATATCCCTATCCGAAAGGGTGTGGTGCAGTCGCTCAGAGTTTCGGCGAGTGTCAACAATCTTGCCACCATCAGCAGTTACAGCGGCTTGACTCCGATGATTAACAGCTACGTGGTGAACAGTACGATGGGTATTGATGATAAGCGGACTTATCCTGTTTACAGAACCTTCTCATTGGGTTTAAGTGTTCAATTCTAAAATCAGAAAGTTATGAAACGATATAGATTTTTATTTCTGCTGTTGGCGGCATTGTCTATGACATCCTGCCTGGACGAACATCCTAAGGATCAGTTGGACGAGGATGCCATCTATGGCTCTGCATCTGATATTTATATCAATGCCGTGGCTTCTCTCTATAATTATATAGGTGGAGCTAACGAGAGTGAGGGCATCCAGGGCACCTGCCGTGGCATTTACGATTATAATACGCTGACCACCGATGAGGCGATGATTCCGATTCGAGGCGGCGACTGGTATGATGGTGGCCTATGGAATGCCATGTACCAGCATCGGTGGAGTGCCGATGACCAGTCTCTTTATGATACGTGGAAGTACCTTTATAAGGTTATCGTGCTGGCTAATAAGTCTTTGGATATAATCAGCAACAAGTCGGCCCTGCTTTCTGCAGCACAGCAGGAGGAATATCGGGCTGAGATAAGAGCCATCCGGGCTATGTTCTATTACTATGCTATGGACATGTTCGGTCGGGTTCCATTGGTCCTTTCCAGTGCAGAACAGCTCCATTCCAGCCTGTTCCAAGGTCAGACAGATCGCAGTTCTATCTTCCAGTTTGTCTTTCAGGAGTTGCAGCAGGTATTACCTTCACTTCCCGACCAGCACAGCAATAAGGAAGGCAATTATTATGGTCGCATCACCCAGCCGGTAGTCAACTTTCTGTTGGCGAAGTTGGCTTTGAATGCAGAAATCTATATGTATGATGACTGGACCCAGGGTTATGCGAGCCGTCCGAAGGGAAGTGACATTCATTTCTCTGTGCCGGCTTCTGATGCCTCTTTGCGTAATGGCGATAAGGTGGACTGCAGGAAGTTGAATGCCTGGGAAACCTGCATTTATTATTGTGATAAACTGGCAGAAGAAGGCTATGCCCTGGAGTCGGATGATTCATTCAATTTCTCTACGCATAATGAGACATCGAAGGAGAATATCTTCACGATTCCGATGGATAAGAATATCTATACCAACCAGTTCCATTATCTCTTCCGCTCTTACCATTATACGCATGGCGGTGTCTTGGGATGGGGAAGTGAGAATGGTACCTGTGCCACGATTTCTACGATGAAAGCCAATCATTATGGCGAGGCTGATGAAGATGCCCGTTGCAAGATGAACTTTGTGGCAGGAGTGGTAAAGGTAGATGGTCATGAACTGCTGATGGATAATGGAAAGCCGTTGGAGTATCAGCCTTTTGAAGTGGCTCAAAACCTGACCAACAGTAAGTTTGTCAAGACGGCTGGAGCGAGGATGGCGAAGTATGAGGTGGATAGAACCTCTTATATGGACGGCAAGTTGCAGAGTAACGACATAGTTCTTTTCCGCTATGCAGATGCTTTATTGATGAAGGCAGAGGCAAAGGTCCGAAACGGAGAGAATGGTGATGAGGAGTTGAATAGGATTCGTGCCCGTGTGGGAATGCCTTACCGTAAGGCTACGCTCGATAACATTCTGGAAGAGCGGTTGCTGGAGTTGGTATGGGAAGGATGGCGTCGTCAGGATCTCATCCGTTTCGGCAAATTCACCGGTGCCTACGATCTCCGTACGCCTCTTCAGGGTGAATCCTCCGGCTACACCACAGTCTTCCCGATTCCTCAGAAATGCATCGATTTAAATTCTGAATTGGTACAGAATAAGGGATATGTCAATATTTTGAAGTAAAGAAACTTGAATAGAGTATATGAAACGAGAAAAGCTCGCCAGGACTTTGATGGTCTTGGTGAGCTTTTCTTGTTTTTATTTCCCAAATCTGGAAGTATCTACTTCTTCATGCTGCTTGGCCTTGTAGCCGCCGAAACGATAGGTGAGGGAGAGGCCTATGATTCTGCCAAAGTACATGTTGTTGATGACGTGCTGACCTCGGTAGGTGTCGTGCAGATGATTGTCGCCTGTCTCGAAGATGTCGTTGCAGTAGGCTTTCAGCTGGAACTTGTCATCCTTGAGAGGCTTCCAGGTGAGGGCAGCGTTGAGATAGCCTGAGGCTGGGATGTCGATGATTCCTTGGATGGCGTCGGTATGGACGGAAGCATCTAGGTTGAGAAGCACATGCTTGCCAAAGAGAAAAGTGCCGTTCCACTGGGCTTGACAGAACCATTTGCTGCGGTCGAATGGAAGATCATAGAAATGGGAATTCTTGTCGTTCTGATAAACGCCGGTGAAAGTAAGGCGATTCTGCCACCAGTTGCCTATGTTGATTGGGACTGTGAGCATCAAGCCTACCTGGTTTACATGTTCGAAGTTGACATGCTTGTATTCCATCTCCTTCTTCTCGTCGCTCTGGTAAGGAAGCTGACGAAATTCATCTTTCGAGTTGTTGAAGAAGAGACTTGCCACGTATCTGCTGTGCAGAATATAGGTAAGCGAGAGGCTGAGGTCTCGTGATGGCTTCAACGTCGGGTTTCCAACAATCTTTCCATATCCGCCCGCATTATAGGTGGTGAAGTCCTTCACCGACCAATAGGTAGGGTAGTCTCTGTCGCAATCCAAGTCGAATTGGATTATGTGTCCAGCTTTTGGAAGATAGGTGATGGAGAGTGTAGGGAAGAGGTTCCACTCATCCCAGATTGGGGTGTGGTAATATTCTTCCATGAGCGATGCTTCCATCGTGAGTTTTTGTCCGAATGACTTGCTGGCTCCGATGTAGAAACACATTTGATCTTCGTTTTGAATGGTGTTGCCATAAGAAGATTTGTTGTTGCTTTCCTGCGAACTCTTGTCTCTTGATGTGGTGTAATTGATGCCGTAGTTCAAGCCCCAGTCTTTTCCTAAGTCGTACTCCTGCTTGAGGTAAGCGTGCCATTTGTCGATTCGCTGCTGGCTTGTGATGTCGTAAATCTCATCGTAGAGACTGCTTTTTAGCCATTGTTCATCCGGTGAATTATAATAGGTGTATTCTGCTCCAGCCGAGAAACCGAATGGTGTGGAGTAATCCAGGCGGAAGTTGTGAAACTGACTCTTGGCATGGATTCTGAGAAGGGATGTGAAATCGCCATCATCCTCTGACGTTCCTCTCGTGTTATTGAGTTGTGAGGTGTAGGCAAAGCTGAGCTGATGATTTTTCGCCAGATGATAGTTGATTCCCAGTCGGATGTTGTGGTTGAGATGGCGTTTGATATTGTCGCTATGTGTAGAGAAGGCATAGGAAGTGCCATCAGTCAAGGTGTGGGCAAACTCATTTTCATAGTAATAATATCTCTTGCCATGACCGAAGGAATAGAGCATGTCTATTTCCCATTTCTTGTTGGTGAAGAGTAAGGAGGCGCGCTCTGTGTAACTGTTGCGGTTCTGGTGGGTGTAGCCGCCGAAGAACTCGCCTTGCAGGGAGTGAAAGCCTGTGTTGTGCTTCAGCAGGAGGTTGATGACCTGTCCCTTTACCTGATAGCGGGCTGGGGCTGAATAGACAACTTCAGCGTTGGCGATGCGGCTGGTAGGAATCGTTTTCAGAAGCGAATAGAGCTGCTCGCTCGTCATGGTGGTAGCCTTGCCGTCTATCATCACGGTTACGGATTGGGCGTTGAGGGTCAAGGCTTCATCCTGTTCGCTCACGCCAGGCAGTTGCTTGATGGCTTCATAGGCATTATCCACCGGATGGTTTTTGATGAGTTGAGGCAGGTCATAGGTCAATGCTGCTCCTTTCACCTTTACGATAGGTCGTTTGCCTTTTACCATCACATCGGGGAGGGAATGGATGATGCTGTCCATTCTCAGGGAATCATTTCTGTTTCCTTGTGCCCAGCCGGCAAGACTAATGGCCAGGCAAGCGCTTAATATAACCAATCTTTTCATATTCTTCTTATCTTTTTATCGTTCTTTCGGAAAAAAACTCCCGATTTCGGTTGCAAAAGTACTGTAAAAATCTCGTGTCAGCAAGGGATTTTGATTATCAAGTCTTATCAGAAGTGTTATTTAGTCTTATCAAATCAGAAATAATTCCCTGAAAAGTATCTTACTTATCTTCTTTTTTATTACTTTTGCAAGCATGAAAGAGAAACGAAGAATATTCATATTGACAGTTATGGCTTGCTTTTGTACATTGGTAATGCAAGCACAGGAAGTGAAGAGTGTTTCTTTGGATTCCATTCCGAAGGCATCTTTACCTAAGGAAGGTATGTCGTTGGAATATTCTCGTCCTTCGCTCGGTGGATTTCCTGTACTTCAAGGCAAATCTTATTACTCTGAATCGAATGCACCTTGGATGTCGGAAGAAGAAAAACCTTTAGAGATTGCGCCGAATGCAATACCTCATATTTCTCTTCCTTTCCCGAATTTGGGTACGATGGCGGTATATTCTTCGGGTATTGAAGTCCCAGGACTGATGAATAGGCAGACTGCAGGGGTTGTTTATCAACAAAATTTCGGGCGTTTTGTTTTTTCTCCTTATGTCGGGATAGAAAAGATAAACACGGGAGTATATGGATTTGGCAATCTCACCAAAGCTTCTTTTGGTGGACGAATGGCTTATCAAGTAAACGACTGGCTCACAGTGGGATTCTATGGACGATATGTTCCAACGAAAACCTCTGACCCTCGAAGCGTCATCATGTCTCCTTTCAATCCCAAGAGCAGCTATGGTGGCTTCATGGAAGTGATGTTCAATCAACATTGGGGGATAGGAGCCAAGATGGGACGAGAGTTTGCGCCACAAAAGAATGGTAAATGGGGATGGAAGAATACCACGGAGGTTTATCCGATTTTCAGAAAATGAGTATTGAATTCATCTTAAAAAATTTTTAATAAAGGAAAGAATGAAGTTACATCTTAAATACATAGTTACGCTCGTCATCACGGCTTTGGTCTGCATCTTCGCATATCAGACCTATTGGCTCGTGGGGCTTTATCAGTCTCAGGAAAGGGAGGTTGAAGCGAAAATTAAGGGTGGAATGGAGTTCGCTCACTTCATGGAGATGAAGAAGCGAATCGAACGATTGCGCAATGATGATAAAGGGCCTCATGGACAACTGACGGGTACTGTTGCTTTTTCTATGGATGAAGACGATGATATAGATCAAAAGGTAAAGGTGAAAAAGGTTCGTGGAGGAAAGATTGTTCAGTCTGTTCAAACAACTTTTACCAAGCACGAGAAGCGTCGTGAAGATGACAAGGACCAGGAATTGATGATGATGATGTCGGGCAAGCTGGCAACTATGGTGCAACAAGCGCTGTTTGGCAAATTGAATGAAATCGCCAAACCTGACATCAATGACTATGACAGTGCATGGGTTGCCAAGATGCTTTCAGACAGTTTGTTGGTGGGCGATGATATTCATCCGCTTCCGCATCAGATTCAGCTTTTTGCAGGAAAGAAGGTTTTGGCGAAAGTGACGACGAAGGGGTATGTGCCTTCCGCCAATGCCAAGCAATACCAATATGTGGTTTGTAATGAGGGGGAGGCGAATGAGGAGAAATATGTCCTCACCCTAGAACCGCTTACGATGACTGTGCTCAGCCAGATGGCAGGCATCCTTGCCACATCGCTCTTCATCATGCTCATCCTGGCTTTCGTCTTCTGGTTTCTTATTCATACGATGCTCAAGCAGAAGACGCTTGATGAGATGAAAAGTGATTTCACCAATAATATCACGCACGAATTGAAGACTCCGATAGCCGTAGCCTATGCTGCCACCGACTCCCTGCTGAACTACGGAATGCTCCAGCATCCTGATAAGGCGCGCAAGTATCTCACCATCGCCCAGGAGCAGTTGCAGACGCTCAGCGGATTGGTGGAACAGATTCTGTCGATGAGTATGGAACGACGGAAATCGATGCTTCTCAATATCGTGGAAGTTCCAATGAAGGAGGTGATTGAACCGTTAATCTCCCAGCATCAGCTGAAAGTGAAATCAGGAGAAAAAACGGATAAAAAGGTGAATATTTCGTTGTCCGTAGAACCGGAAAATCTGATGGTTCATGCCGACCGGATGCATTTCTCAAACATCGTGAGCAATCTCATAGACAATGCCATCAAGTATTCTGAAGATAGCGTGAATATAGAAATCAAGGCTTTCCAAAAAGCCGAGGATGAAGTGCTGGTTTCCGTATCAGATAATGGAATCGGTATTGACCACGATAAATTGCCTTATATTTTCGACAAGTTCTATCGGGTGACGGATGGCAATAAATATACGGTCAAGGGCTATGGTCTCGGCCTTTTCTATGTCAAGAGCCTGATGGAGAAAATGGGCGGTTCTGTTTCCGTAGAAAGCGATCCGGGAAAAGGAAGCTGCTTTACCCTGCATTTTCTTAAAGGTAAAAAGGTAAAAAAGTAAAAAGGTAAAAGGGTAAAAAGTAAAAAAGAAACAATGAATAAGATAAAAGTATTACTGGTAGAAGACGAAACATCCTTGGCGATGATTCTGAGCGACACCTTGGAGGCGCAGGGCTTCGAGATGCGCACGGCGCATGATGGCGAAGAGGGGCTTCGTATGTTTGATGACCAGAAGCCTGATGTGCTGGTTGCGGATGTGATGATGCCCAAAATGGATGGTTTCGAGATGGTGCGCCGTATCCGCAAGACGGATTCCCGTACCCCTGTGCTTTTCCTCACGGCTCGTTCGGCGGTGAATGATGTGGTAGAGGGATTTGAATTGGGTGGCAATGATTATCTGAAGAAGCCGTTTGCCATCCAGGAGCTCATCGTCCGTATCAAGTCGCTTTGTCATCGGGCTTCTGCAGGAAATATTTCTTCTGAAGAACAGGAAGGGGGAAATGTTTCTCCTGATAATCCGGATGCTGCTGTTCAATGGCTCTCCATCGGTCGTTATCGCCTGAATGTTACCAGTCAGATTCTGCAGTTGGAAGGTAAGGATACAGAACTGTCACATCGTGAATCCGAAATCCTTCGCATGCTTGTGGAGAGCAAGAACAATGTGGTAGAGAGCAAGGATATTCTCCTGCAACTCTGGGGCGATGACAGCTTCTTCAATTCCCGCAGTCTTCATGTTTTCATCACCAAGCTCCGCCACAAGTTATCTGCCGATGAAAATATCAGAATCATCAATGTGAGGGGAATTGGGTATAAAATGATTTGCTAGAATCTTGTAAAAGAACTATTCTTCCTCGCCATCAACAAGCGCATCGAATGTTTTTACACTTGAATAGAATGGACCAAGTTTGCTTTTTCCAGCTCCGTTTGGTCCTGCAATAATGGTGAATTCTAGTCGTCGTGTCATAGTTGCAATTTTTTTGAGGATTATGCATGGAGTAAGTAACTCATTTTCCCCTTTCCTGGAGCTGCAACTTGTTTTATGATAGTATATTCGCGTGTCGCAAAATCAAGAGTTGCTTCTACATCGCTTCCATCAGGATTAGCAAGATAGGTTTTTCCGTTTTCAAAATACGGCACGGAAATACCCTTCGCCCACGCTTCCAGGTAGATTCGTTCCACCTCATCGTGTACGGCATTGTTGGTTTCCCGAATCGTCTTGCCATTCGAGAGTCGCCAACCTTCTATTTCTTCATATTTGCACATAAGCCTTTAACCTTTAGAAAACCTTTGAAAAATCTACTGCAAAAATACGAGGAATCTTTTTAATAGCCAAATGTTTTAACCTCTTTTTTCTATCAGCTCTTATCTGAAGCATCTGTTTTTGAAAGTTTTTCCAAAAAAGGTTTGTGGTTTCAGGAATAATGGCTAATTTTGCGGGCTGAAAGGGGAATCGCTTGATAGGCGATGATTCTTGGAATGATATAATATAAATAGGATATGGATAGGAAAAATGATGGCCTCAGACTGATGGATGGGGCTGGATATAAGAAGATAATAATTGCTTGCGACTCTTATAAGGGTTGCCTTTCGAGCAGAGAGGTGAATGAGGCGATTGCTTCGGGAGTGAAGGAATGGAATGCGGATGATGCTTCTCCCGAAATTATTACCCTGGAAATGAGTGATGGGGGAGAGGGAATGCTCGATGCTTTTCTTTCGGCGATGAAGGGAGAGCGAGTGAAGATTCATGCCCATGATGCGCTGATGAGATGGATTGAGGCGGAATACGGAATCGTGGATGATACAGGGATTATCGAGATTGCGCAGACTGCCGGACTGGCTCTGATTGAGCCTGAACAGCGCAACCCGATGAAGGCTACTTCCTGGGGCGTGGGCGAGATGATTATGAATGCTTATCGCCGGGGCGTGCGCCGTTTCATCGTGGGCTTGGGCGGCAGCGCCACATCCGATTGCGGCATTGGAATGCTTAAGGCGATGGGCGACGACTGGAAGAAAATCCGACAGGAATGCAGTTTTGTGCTGGCTTCAGATGTTACCAACCCGCTTTGCGGCGAAAACGGGGCGGCTCATGTCTTTGCCCCTCAGAAGGGAGCTGATGCTAAGATGGTGCAGATGTTGGATGATAGGGCGAGGAAGTTTGCCGAGGTAAGCGCCAAGCATTTCGGATATGATAGGAGTGAGGCTCCTGGGGCTGGTGCGGCCGGAGGACTGGGTTATGTATTCCTGCAATATTTCAATGCAGAGGCTCGTCCAGGGGCTGAACTGCTTTTAGAGAAAATAGAGGTTGATGTGCTCATTCAGAATGCTGATCTCGTGATTACGGGCGAAGGTCATAGCGACCGTCAGACCTTGATGGGGAAACTGCCGCAAAGAATTCTTGAGCATGTTACCAATCAGAAAATATGGCTAGTATCGGGCGGAGTTAGCGATAGAAAGGCTATGCTGGATGCAGGTTTTGATAGAGTTGTTCAGGTTACTCCTGAAGAAATGCCATTGGATGAGGCGATGAAGCCAGAAGTGGCTCGTAATAACATAATAAAGGTAATTCGTGAGCAATTTGCTTTGTAGTTTCAGTTATAATCTGTACCTTTGTGACCGTTTTCAAATAAGGTAAGAATAATGAAGTATATAATTTTTGATTTTGATGGAACCATCGGCGATTCGCAGAGTCTCATTGTGAAGACCCTGCAGGATACGATGCGTGCAAGAAAGCTGGAAGTGAAATCGGAGGAGGCTTGTGCCAAGACCATCGGTCTTCGATTGGATGAGGCCTTCGTTTCGCTCTTCGGAATGAGTGCTGAGGAGGGAATGGAATGCGCAGCAACCTATCGCGAGATTTTCCTGGAGAACAAAAAGACGATGATCGTGCAGCCCTTCCCTCATGTGATAGAAACCCTGAGAGCGTTGCACCGTCAGGGTTTTATTCTGGGAATGGCCAGCAGCAGGAACCATTGCTCGCTGGATGGATACGTGCATCAGATGCAGCTGGAGGATATATTCTCTTCCATTGTTGCAGGCGATGATGTGGAGCATGCGAAGCCGGCACCCGATATGGTCTTCAAGGCATTGAAGGAGATGAAGGGAACGGCAGATGAAACCCTTGTAGTGGGCGATATGAACTTCGATGTAGATATGGCGCATCATGCCGGCTGCAAGGCCTGTGCCGTGACTTATGGCAACGGAACCCGTGAGCAGCTCGCCTCTGCCGAATGGATCATCGATGATTTCGCAGAACTCCTGGAAATCGTAAAAGAATAAATGTTTCTGAAAACATAAAATGCTCAAGGAGTAAAAAGATAAAATCAAGAAGTAAAAGAATAAAACAGGAAATGAATAAAAGATTATTTTATCGCTTGTAGAATAAAAAAGCAGGTAAAATAATCTTTTATTCATTTTTTTATAGTACCTTTGCACCCGCAATTGGTTCGCTGCCACCTTCTGCCGCCTCAGGCAGGATGAGTGCGTAGTGATTAAAAGGGAATCGGGTGAGAAGCCCGGACAGTCCCGCTGCTGTAAGCGTCTTATTGCGGCAAGCACCATGGTCACTGACATTTTTTCGGGAAGACCGCTTGCCATGAGTTTTGCATCTTAAAAGAAGATGCGGGGAGGACGCAAGTCAGAAGACCTGCCGTTGTCATCGGAAACAATATGATGAAAGAGTGTCTTTAGGATAAGAGATTCCGATGATTCTATCCAACCCCGTGGGATGGGTTCGTGATGGAGACACAGATAATAATATAAAAAATAGAATGAATGAAGGCATTGGGGATATTTTGTCTCGGTGGCTTGCTACTGTTGTATGCACAAGTGGGTATGGGGCAAGATTCCATTCGTACCGAGCACTTGCAGGAAGTAAAAGTGAATGCTCGGCAGCACCGGATACTTACGAGCACATCGCCTCTCCAGCTTTTGGACAAGGGGGATATGTTAAGGCTCGGAGTTACGGATATGGCCGACGCCTTGCACCGCATGCCAGGCATCAATCTGCGCGACTATGGTGGGGCAGGAGGAATGAAGTCGGTAGCTGTGCGTGGATTCGGAGCGGGACATACGGGAGTGAGTTACGATGGTGTGCTGCTCAGCGAATGTCAGGGCGGCGAAATTGATGTGTCCCGTTATTCGCTCGACCAAGTGCAGACATTGCGACTCACCATTGGTGACAACGACGACATCTTCATCTCGGCCCGGCAAGCCTCGGTGGCAGCTTTGCTTGCCATCGAGACCATGAGTGAGATTCCCATCGACAAGCAGCCTCACCTCTCTACTCAGTTGCAGGTGGGGTCCTTTGGATATGTCTCGCCTTATCTGCGCTATGTGCAGAGGTTGTCAGATAGGTTCACCCTCCAGGCGATGGGTGAGTATACCTATGCAGAAAACGACTATCCTTTCATCTTGCACAATGGTAAATATACTACCCATGAGCGAAGAACCAACAGTCGTATGAACTCGGGGCATGGCGAACTGAATATGCACTGGATGATGGGCAGACGAGCCGATGGCATGAGCCGGAACCAATTGTGGGCAAAGATCTACTATTATGACAACGACCGACAGTTGCCTGGCATCGTGAGATATTATACCGATGTAACTGCCGAGCAGTTGCACGACCGCAACGCCTTTGCTCAGGCGAGATGGCAAGCCAGAAGTCTTGATGGCCATTGGATGCTGAAGGTGCAAGCCAAGATGAACTGGGCGAGCTCTGCCTATCAGGACACGCTCGTGGCAAATCGGCGCAATGATGCTACCTACTGGCAGAGGGAATATTATACTTCGGCAGCACTGATGTGGATGCCGGATGATGGCTGGGCGCTGGATTACTCTGCCGACTGGATGATGAACTCGCTCAACAGCACCCTCACCACCGACCTGCGCCCTCACCGGCATGGCATCCTGCAGTCGCTTTCTGCCCGATATAAGAAGGGAAGATGGGTGGCTCTTGCCAGAATGTTGGCTTCAGTTTACCTCAACAGCCTGGGGCGCAAGATAGAGACTCAGCCAGGCAGCGCCAATCCTACCAAGGTAGGACAGGCTGCCAAGGATGCACGCCGGCTTTCGCCATCGCTTTCGCTTTCTTATCGGCTCCTGGGGAATGGTACTGCCAGCGATGAGCTTTATCTCAGGGCTTCGTACAAGGACATCTTCCGGGTTCCTACTTTCAACGAGAATTATTTCTTCCATTATGGAAGTTCTGATCTGAAGCCTGAGAAAACCCGACAGTTGAATGTCGGGCTTACGTGGAAAAAAACTTCTTCAGGAGATGGGGGGAACGGCGAATCCCTACGTTATAAGGGATGGAATGTTCAAGCAACGCTGGACGGCTACTGCAATCGGGTGACCGACAAGATTGTGGGCGTTCCTTACAATATGTTCGTTTGGCGTACTGTGAACTTGGCACGGGTTGATGTCGTTGGCGCGGATGCCTCTTTGCGTGGCACCTGGCAGATGGCTCCGGGGCAGCAACTCTCGCTGCAAGGGTCGTATAGCTACCAGCACGTGGTGAATCATACCGACCGCTCGTCCAAATATTATGGCAATCAAGTAGCCTATATCCCTTTGCACTCGGGCAGTATTGCCTTGGGGTGGGAGAATCCCTGGGTGAATGTCTCGCTCCATGGACAAGGAATGAGCAAGCGATGGGCCAACAATGAGCACTATGACGGCACCGAAGTGGGTGGTTACTGGGACATGGGGTTGACGCTCTATCGTCAGCTGGACGGACTGACTCTTTTGGGGAAATCCCTGAGAGGTGTGAAGGTCAGGATGGATGTGAAGAACCTGCTGTCTGAGCAGTATGAACTCGTAGGGCATTATCCGATGCCTCGCCGCAGCTGGATGTTAAGCATCGGGTATAACTTCTAGATAGTAACAAATTAGATTCAAATATAAACAGAAAAAGAAAATGAAAAAGTATTTATTAGGTTTGGCGGTGCTCTTGATGGGCACTGCAGTGATGACATCATGCGATCCTGCCGAAGACTATCCTGAGACTTATCTCCAGGTGTATAGTACGGGCGCTTACGTTGTGAATTCTGGTAACATGTATAGCAAGATCGAGAGCTCTCTCACAGCCATCGACTATGCTTCAAGCACAGCCACACAGAACGTATTCAAGACTGCTAACGGTCGTACGCTCGGTAATACTGCCAATGACGGCATCGTATATGGCAACAAGATTTATCTCGCCGTAGACCAGAGCAACACTATCGAGGTAATCGACAAGAAAACCAAGCGGAGTATCAAGCAAATCAAGACTACAGACCTGCTGGGCAATGCCGAGGGTGTTGAGCCTCGCCATATCATCGCAGATGGTGGCAAGGTATATTTCACCACATATGGTGGCTATGTGGCTGCAGTTGACACCATAAACTTCGCCCTCGCCGACAAGTATAAGGTAGGCGATTATCCAGAGGGCTTGGCCATCGGTGGTAGCAATCTCTATGTGGCTAACAGCAACTATGGTAAGGGTGGCGGCAACATCTCTTGCATCGACCTTTCTTCTAAAAAAGTTGAGACAAAGAATATTGAGGGGGTGAACAATCCTACCAGCATCTATTATGCATCTAATGTTTTGTATGTTCTCGACAACCCTGTATATGGACCTGCTCCTGACTATGCGGCCACTGGCGAAAATGCCCTACGTGCAGTGAGTTTCACCGAGGGCAAGTCGCAGAAGGTGGCAGATGGCAACTATGCTGTATGCGTAACCCCTGGTGCTACAACACGTATGGATGTGGTTCCTCCTTATTATTTCTATGTGCTCAATGCACCTTTTGGCAGCACTCCTAGCGTGAGTGTGTTTGTGGCAGGAACTATACAACCACAGGCGATGACGCTCTCGGAGATGCCTGTAAAACCATGCGGTATCTTCGCCGACCCATTGAATGGTCATATCTTCGTGCTCTCTTATAGATTGGGCGATAAAGGCAATCCCGACTATAATGGTAACGGCTATGTAGTGGAGTATGACAGAGCTGGTCAGAAGCAGCATGAGTATGAGACTGGCGTAGGTTCTTGCGCTATGTTCTTTGACTCTGCCTACAAGACTGCATACACAGAATAAAATGTCGCGAGACAGATGATTATATGATTCATCCAATCCATGGGGAAGTGTCGTTTCGGCGCTTCCCTTTTTTTGTGTCGGGCATGCTGTTTTATATATATATTTTTGCGCCAAAGAATTGCCATATTGCCATATAGATAGGTTATCTCTTTGATTACGAATGTGTTATGTGTATGGCAATTCTCTGTTCTTCGGTTCAATGCTTGGCTTTTTCATTTGTTTTTTTGCAATTTAACTGACGACATAGAAGAAATTATGTCCCGACGTAGCATCTGATACGTCCCGACGTAATAATCGTTATGTCGCGACGTACAGCCAGATACGTCGCGACGCAGTTTCCTGAACGTCCTGGTTGCATCTGGTAAAGCTTTTGAAAACGGCTGCATAGAAACAAAAAAGGTGTGTCTTAAGGCAAAGACACACCTTTTCTTTTGTTTTTTATTGTTTCAGAACCGAGTTCTTCTTTATCTTTTACGAATCCTTATTCCTCCATCAACTTGCGGTAGCGACCCTTCTTGATTTCTGTATCGCCAAGACGGCGGGCCTTGTTGATTTCATACTCAGAATAGCTGCCCTCGAAGAAGAAGACCTCACCATTGCCCTCGAAGGCAAGAATGTGGGTACAGATTCGGTCGAGGAACCAGCGGTCGTGGCTGATAACCACCGCACAACCGGCAAATGCTTCCAAACCTTCCTCCAAGGCACGCAGCGTGTTCACGTCGATATCGTTGGTAGGCTCATCGAGGAGCAAAACATTACCTTCCTGCTTCAATGCCAAGGCCAACTGCAGACGGTTGCGCTCACCACCCGAGAGAACACTGCAGAGCTTGCTCTGGTCGGTGCCCGAGAAGTTGAAACGGCTGATGTAAGCACGTGCATTCACATCTCTGCCACCCAGACGCAAGGTCTCATTGCCCTGGGAAATCACCTCGTAAACAGTCTTCTGAGGGTCGATGTCCTTGTGCTGCTGGTCAACATAAGCCAGCTTCACGGTCTCACCCACCTCGAATGTACCGCCATCAGCCTGATCCAAGCCCATGATGAGGCGGAAGAGGGTAGTCTTGCCGGCTCCGTTAGGACCGATTACACCTACGATGCCGTTAGGAGGAAGCATGAAGTTGAGGTCGTTGAAGAGAACCTTTTCGCCGAACGCCTTCTTTACATGCTGAGCCTCAATCACCTTGTTGCCCAGACGAGGACCGTTAGGGATGAAGATTTCCAGTTTCTCCTCGCGCTCCTTCTGCTCCTGGTTGAGCATCTGCTCGTAAGAGTTCAGACGAGCCTTACCCTTAGCCTGACGGGCCTTAGGCGCCATGCGAACCCATTCTAACTCGCGTTCCAATGTCTTGCGGCGCTTAGAGGCAGTCTTCTCCTCCTGAATCATTCGCTTGGTCTTCTGGTCGAGCCATGAAGAGTAGTTGCCCTTCCATGGAATACCCTCGCCACGGTCCAACTCCAGAATCCACTCGCTCACGTCGTCGAGGAAGTAGCGGTCGTGGGTTACGGCGATGACCGTACCCTCATACTGCTGCAGGTGCTGCTCCAGCCAGTCGATGCTCTCAGCATCCAGGTGGTTGGTAGGCTCATCGAGCAGGAGCACATCCGGCTTCTGCAGGAGCAGGCGGCAGAGAGCCACACGGCGGCGCTCACCACCCGAGAGATTGGTAACAGGCCAATCGCCTGGAGGACAATGCAGGGCAGCCATCGCACGCTCCAGCTTGGAGTCGATATTCCAGGCATCGGTAGCATCAATGATATCCTGCACCTCAGCCTGACGCTGCATCAGCTTGTCCATCTTATCAGGGTCTCCGTAATATTCTTCGAGACCGAATTTATTGTTGATGTCCTCGTATTCTGCGAGTGCATCATAGATTTTCTGCACACCCTCCATCACGTTTTCCTTCACGGTCTTGTTCTCGTCGAGCGGAGGATCCTGAGGCAAGTAGCCCACAGAGTAGCCTGGGCTCCAAACCACCTCACCCTGGGTAGGTTGCTCAAGTCCTGCGATGATTTTCATCAACGTAGATTTACCGGCACCGTTCAAACCGATGATACCGATTTTTGCTCCGTAGAAGAACGATAGGTAGATGTTCTTCAGAATCTGTTTCTGGTTTTGTGGGATAATCTTAGATACGCCCACCATTGAGAAGATGATCTTCTTGTCGTCAACTGTTGCCATGTATATAAATAAATGTGTATTTGTGAATAAATTGCCGAAATAGGCACTAACAGTTGCAAAGATACATTATTTTTTTGAAATTCTCGCCTTTCTTTCAAAGAAAAGTTGTATATTTGCATTGATAACATCAAATAGAGGCATTTTGTAATGCTTCTTTCATCTTTTAAAAAGAAAGGATATTTATGGATGCAACCTATATAGACCTGACTGTTCGCCTGTCTCTAGCTCTCATTTTAGGAGGAGCGATAGGCATCGAAAGAGAATACCGTGCCAAGGAGGCGGGGTTCCGCACTCACTTCTTGGTAGCCCTGGGTAGTGCGCTTTTCTGTGTAGTTTCCCAGTATGGATTTGGCTTTGATCTGAAGGATTCCTCGCGCGTTGCTGCCCAAGTGGTTTCGGGTATCGGATTCCTGGGTGCCGGTACCATCATCTTCCAGAAGAATGTGGTCAGGGGCTTGACAACGGCTGCTGGTTTGTGGGTGACGGCAGCTATAGGATTGGCTTGCGGAACGGGTATGTATGTGGCTGCAGCTATTACTACGATGATGGTGTTGATGGGACTGGAGGTGCTGAATTATCTGATACCGCAGTTGGGAACCTCTACCATCGAACTGAATTTCTCTGCTCCATCAAGGGATAGCGTGAAGGAATTCATCAGTAAAATCAAACAGAAAGGCATGGAAGTTCATTCTTACGAACTGAAAGAACGGAGATTTTCTAAGGAAGAATTTGTGGAGGCGAGCATTGAAATAAAAGCCAAACGGGGTTTCCATACGCTGGAGATTCTGGATTATATGAATGATTTCTCGGACGTCACGATTTCGACGATTAAATAGAAAGAAAAGATAAAAAGGAGTTAAGACCATCATCTTAACTCCTTTTATCTTTGTATGCTTAGAAAATCCTAGCCAGATAGTCGTAATGTTCGCCTTCTGCCACGAGTTCGCCATGCAGACCGCAGGTTTCGGCGATGGATTTGAGCAATGGGAAATCTACGTAGAGCCAGTCGAAACAGTCTCCCTTAATGTCTTTGTAAATCATCTGATAATCCACTTCACCATAGTAGGCACCATTCAGATTGATGTCGAAACTTCCGTCTTCATTCTCGTAGATATATTTGAGGTCGGAGGAATCGATAAGAATCTGTCCGCCCTTGTTGAGCAAAGCCTTGAGACGGTTGAAGAGGGTAGGGAGATGTTCTATCTTTCCGGCGATACCCGTTCCGTTCATCAGAAGGAGGATGGTATCGAACCCTGTTTCCAGATGTTCATCGAAAAGATTGATGCATTCCTCATCCTTTACTCCTCTCAGTTCCATCGCTTCGCAGCTCAGAGGAGAAATATCAATGGCTTTTACCTCCAAGCCCTTCTCCTGCAAGGCGAGCGTATGGCAGCCGCTGCCGGCTCCGATATCTAGTACACGCCCTTTTGTGAGTTGCAAGGCCTTCTGCTCCAGCATCGGCATCTCCTCAACTTTTCTGAAGAGATGTTTCACCGGCATTTCGTCCTCTTCGAACATAGAAGAGAGCACACGTAATCTTCCTGCTCTTCCCGATTTCTGATAATCAAGGATAGCGGCACCCATCGGGTCTTTGTCTTTTGATAATATCTTTGTATTCATTTATTTTGCAATTTTTGAGTGCAAAATTAATGCTTTTTCATTGAATATGCAAGTTTTGAGGAGATATTCTGCTGCTTCTTAATATTTCTCCTACCTTTTGCTTTTCGCTTTCAAAACTGAATTGCTGATAGATGATAGTGGCATTCTGCAAATCTATGATATGGGGAGCCATCAGTCTGAGGGCTTTCATCTTGCTGTCACCAAAAGTGAATATATTCATCATGCTGACGGCTTGGGCACAAGAATAGTAACAGCCGAGACTTGCTACTTCTATCAGGTCGAATTTGTTGTCATCAAAGCTTGCCTTCTTCACCTTATTATATAGTTTGGAGAAGGAAGCATCATCGAGACAATAGCCGTAATCCATTCTGCCATCTGGATCACATCTTCCATCGTAGAGGGGTGGAGTTGGGTGTGGCTGCTGTACATTCGATGTCTGGCTGTTGGGTTCTATGATTCTTGTATCGTACTGCACCACCTTTCCGTTTCTGTCGAAGAAGACCGTGATGTACTTGGAATCTCCAAACAGATTATTATATTTGGCATATTCCCATTTGTCCCCAAACATGTCGAAACTGGTGAGCTTAGGTTCTCCAAGAATGGCAATTACTTCTTGCTTGGTCATTCCCCGCTCCACGTTTCTTTTTCCCTTAGCCGAAGCCGAGAGGCATACGGCAAACATCAATATGGTTGTGGCGATGAGCGCCATCCAATCATTCCTTTTCATAAGCTAAACTGTTTTTATAAGTTATTATATTGTTTTATGGTTGCAAAAGTACAGCTTTCTTTTGAAATAAAAAGAGAAGGATTCCCTAAAGTAGAAGGGAAAATCCCTATCTTTGTATAGAAAAGAAAAATCCGTGGACAAGAAAAATTTCCTGCCCACGGACTTTTTATATAATATTTGTAATGATAATCTTATGCCTTGAAGCTCTCCAAGTCTTCTGCCTTGAAGTTCTGGATGTATGCTGAATGACCGAGAACTTCCTCCTCTGCCATGCGAACATAAACATTGGCACTCTTCTGGAACATCTCTGGTGCCTTGGTAGCATCGTCGAGGATGAGAAGAGACATTACGATGTCGCCAGTCATGTTGTAGAGACGGCGAGCCAGGAAGTCGTGAACTGCCTGATCGTTTGCTTCCTTCACCTTGTTGATGGCTGCCTCGTAAAGTTCTACGAGTTTAGCTACACGCTCCTTCAATGGCTTCAAGTCATCTGATACCTCATTCTCCAACATCTCCTTGATGATGCTGAGATAAGTGCCGTTGGTGATGTAGCGGATAGCTGCTACTACCTGAAGCTGGGTGGTTCCCTCGTAGATAGAGAAGATGCGGGCATCACGGAACAGGCGCTGGCACTTGTACTCCATGATGAAACCAGAACCACCGTGAATGCTGATGGCATCGTATGCATTCTGGTTGGCATACTCTGAGTTCATACCCTTAGCCAATGGAGTAAATGCATCAGCTAAGCGGGTGTATTTCTTCATCTCCTGACGCTCCTCTGGAGTGAGCTTAGTGTCGCGGGCGATGTCTTCCAAAGCCTTGTAGATATCTACGTAGCGAGCGCAGCAGTAGAGGAGTGAACGGCCTGCATCCAACTTAGCCTTCATTCTTGAAAGCATGTCGTATACAGCTGGGAAGTTGATGATCTTCTCTCCAAACTGAGCACGCTCCTTGGCATAAGCCAGGCCCTCGTTGTAGGCCTCCTGCTCAACACCTACACTCTGAGCTGCGATACCCAGACGGGCACCGTTCATCAAAGCCATTACGTACTTAATCAATCCGAGACGGGTGTTACCGCAAAGCTCTGCCTTGGCATTCTTGTAAACCAACTCGCAGGTAGGAGAACCGTGAATACCCAACTTGTGCTCGATGTGACGAACAGTTACGCCACCATCACGCTTGTCGTAGATGAACATAGAAAGACCACGACCATCCTTGGTGCCTTCTTCAGAACGAGCCAGAACCAGGTGGATGTCTGAGTCACCATTGGTGATGAAACGCTTCACACCGTTCAGACGCCATGTGCCGTCCTCATCCTGTGTAGCCTTCAGCATTACGCGCTGCAAGTCAGAACCTGCATCAGGCTCAGTCAAGTCCATACTCATGGTCTCGCCAGCGCAGATGCGAGGAATGTACTTCTGGCGCTGCTCCTCAGAACCGAACTCATAGAGTGTATCGATACAGCTCTGGAGAGACCAGATGTTCTGGAAACCGGCATCGGCAGCAGCTATGATTTCAGAAGCCATAGAGAAGATGGCGTTAGGCAAGTTCAAACCGCCGTAACGACGAGGCATTGACAAGCCCCAGAGGCCAGCCTTGCGGGTAGCATCGAGGTTCTCGAATGTCTTGCTGGCATAGATCATGCGGCCATTCTCCAGGTGTGGACCTTCGAGGTCAACATCCTCAGAGTTTGGTTCGATGATGTTAGCAGCTACATCGCCGGTAATATCCAGCAATCGCTTGTAGTTCTCGATGGCATCCTCGTAGTTTACTGGAGCATCTTCAAACTGGTCTTTTTCTGCGTAATTTCTTTCCTTCAAGTCCACAACACGCTTCATGAGCGGATGATTCAAGTGGAACTCTATTTCAGGATGGTCTGTATAATAATTAGCCATTTTGCTTTTCTTATTTAAATAATGTGTAATGCAGATTACTTAGAATTCTGCTTGTAGTACTTGATGAGCTTAGGAACCACATCCTCAACATTGCCGTTGATAACGTAGTCGGCAATCTTGTTGATTGGAGCATCAGGATCGTTGTTTACAGAGATGATGATGCCTGAATCCTGCATACCGGCGATGTGCTGAATCTGACCAGAGATTCCGCAAGCGATATATACCTTAGGATGAACGGTAACACCAGTCTGACCAATCTGACGATCGTGATCTACCCAACCTGCATCTACTGCAGCACGAGAAGCACCTACCTCACCATGGAGGAGATGAGCCAATTCGAAGAGCTGGTCGAAGCCTTCTTTGCTTCCTACGCCATAACCGCCGGCTACGACGATGGCAGAACCCTTCAGGTTGTGCTTGGCAGCCTCTACGTGGTGGTCGAGTACCTTTACTACGAAGTCCTCATCAGGAACATACTTGCTTACCTCAGGGTAAACTACTTCCTTCTTGCACTCACCCTCGTAGATGCTCTTCTGCATCACGCCAGAGCGGACTGTAGCCATCTGTGGACGGTGGTCTGGGTTTACGATAGTAGCCACGATGTTACCACCGAAGGCAGGACGAATCTGATAGAGCAGACCCTCATAGTGCTTACCACTCTTCTTATCGTCGTAATCACCGATTTCAAGTTCTGTACAGTCGGCGGTAAGACCGCTGGTCAATGAAGAAGAAACACGAGGACCGAGGTCGCGACCGATAACGGTAGCACCCATCAATGCAATCTGAGGCTTCTCCTCCTTGAAGAGGTTGACGAGAATGTCTGTATGAGGAGCTGAAGTGTATGGGAACAATCCCTCAGCATCGAAAACAAATAATTTATCTACACCATAAGGGAGAATCTGATCCTCTACCTGACCCTTGATGCCGGTACCTGCTACGATGGCATGGAGCTCCACGCCCTGCTGGTTAGCGAGCTTACGACCCTTGGTGAGCAATTCCTGAGATACTTCGGCAACGGTTGTGCCTTCTACCTCGCAATATACAAATACGTTGTTCATTGTCTTTTCAAAATTATCCGATAATACTTTCGTTCAACAATTCCTTCATCAGTCCGTCGATGTCTTCATCGCTGCTGGTCAAGGTCTTGCTTTCCTTAGCCTGGAACACGATGTTCTTCACGGCCTTCACCTTGGTAGGTGAACCGCTCAAACCGCACTGTGCAGGGTCGCCGTCAACATCGGCAACACTCCACTGGTTCAGAGTGAGGTAAGGGCGCTCTTCATAGAGGTTGGCCCAAGGCTCATCACCCTTGCGCTCCATAGGGCAGGTAGCGTATTTATATTTCATTACGAGCTTCACGTTGCATGGGCGACATGGAGCAGCACTTCCGTTTACGGTGATAACCAATGGCAATGGAGCCTCAACAGTCTCCACACCACCATCAATGAGGCGGCGTATAGTAGCCTTGCCATCCTCTACCTTGAGGATTTCCTCTGCGTAGGTTACCTGGTTCAATCCCAACTTCTGAGCCACCTGCGGACCTACCTGAGCTGTATCACCATCGATAGCCTGGCGACCACCGATCACGATGTCAACGTCACCAATCTTCTGGATACCAGTAGCAAGGGCATAGGAAGTAGCCAATGTGTCAGCACCGGCAAAGAGACGGTCGGTAAGCAACCAACCCGTATCAGCACCACGATAAAGACCCTGGCGGATGATTTCGCCAGCACGTGGAGGACCCATAGTCAAAATACCAACTGTAGAACCTGGATTCTGCTCTTTCAATCGGAGAGCCTGCTCCAATGCGTTCAAATCTTCAGGATTGAAGATTGCAGGAAGGGCAGCGCGATTTACTGTGCCTTCGGCGGTCATCGCATCCTTACCCACATTTCTTGTGTCAGGTACTTGCTTGGCAAGTACTACGATTTTTAAACTCATATTTTTAAAAATGGTTATTGTTATAATTTCCTAAGTTTGTTAGTGCTCAGTACTCAAGTTGTACGTCGTCTAGTGCGATTGTCAGACTTGCTATCGTCCAATAAGTTACTGTCCAATGTTCAATTTGGGACAAAACACGGGGGCAAAAGTAACACTTTTTTATGGCTTACGCAAATATTTTATAAAAAAAATGCCCATTTAGTCTTGCTTTGTGCGCAAAACGCAAGAAATGTGCATGTTTTTTAGAACGTCCGTACTTAACTTTGCTGGCTTATTCAAAGCTCTTGAGTCGAGCGATATATTTGCCCAGAATGTCGAATTCGATATTCACTACCGTTCCCACTTCGATGTCGCAGAAGTTGGTATTCTCTCTGGTATAAGGAATGATAGCAACGGTAAATGTGTTGTCTGTAGGATTACAAACGGTGAGCGAAACGCCGTTAACGGTAACGCTGCCCTTGTCGACCGTGAAATAGCCTTTTCTTGCCATTTCCTTGTTGAGCTCATATTCGAAAGTAAAATAAGTAGAGCCATCAGCGTCTTTCATTGCGATACATTTGGCAGTCTCGTCCACGTGTCCCTGTACGATATGACCATCCAGACGGCCGTTCATCACCATCGAACGTTCCACGTTCACCTTGTCGCCCACCTTGAGCAGTCCCAGGTTGCTGCGGTCCAGGGTTTCCTTCATGGCGGTAACGATATACGTGCCATCTTTTATTTCCACTACGGTGAGGCACACACCATTATGAGCCACGCTCTGATCGATGCCGAGTTCATCAACGAAAGAGCACTTCAACGTAAAGTCGATGTTCTCCTTATCATGTCTGATAGCTACGACGGTAGCCATTTCTTCTACGATTCCACTAAACATAATTTCAGTATTAATTTAACATATACTGCAAAGGTACGAGAAAAAATGAAATCTCCCAACTTTTCTATCTGAAATGTTGGGAGATTTATATTATATTAATGCTTTTATCCGGCAGATTATATCACCTTGACTCTCTGTTTACCTTCTCTTCCATCTATCACAATCTTCTCGAAAATGATGGCAGGATCGTTTGGTGTGAGAGTAAGGGTATGGATGCCATCGCCTGTAACGGGCAGTTCTATTTCTATCACCTTGTCGATGATGCGGGAGGCTACCGTAGGATAGTAGATGTTGTAGATATTCTCCGGCTTCTCGTTCAGATTATGATTTAAGTTGACGACGACCGGCTCGGCTCCATCTACGCTTACGCCATAAGTCATGCCGCCCTTGTTCTGATAATCAAGGGTAGATTTGGTGATAATATGTATGCGTACCTTCTTGCTGTCAGTAGCAGATGATGCGCCTTGGCGTGCCAGAGCGTTCATCTTGAACCTGTAGGTGAGGCTGGCTCCTTTTACGCTTTTGGTGTATGGCATCAGGGTGACACCGGCTACACTTTTGCCCATGAATGGAATCTCTGTCCATTTTGCCTCGGCAGCATCCGTCTTGCTGCTATAGTAAGGAGCTTCGATTTCTACCACGCCGTTGTTTTCGCTGATAATCACTCCATCCTTGGAGGTTACCCGGAAGAGCTCCGGACAGGTATCTTTCTCGAAATCATCATTCCAACTCTTGTAGCCGATATGCTTCTGGGTCATCATTCCGTTCCACTTGCCGCCAGCCATCTTATGGTTGTAATAGTCGCAGATGAGTGAATCGCGCTTGAAGCGGCGCTCGCATTCATCAGCCCATACATTCGCCTTCGGATTGCCCTGCTTGTAGAGGGCGTGGTTCTGTGCCTGGGCAAAATACATCTGGTGCAGATTGCTCATCATCTCGATAGGGAAGAGTATAATCTGGCGATAGGCATCGTGATAGGATGCCAGCAGACTGTTGTACTGGCGCAGCGCATCGGCTTCGAGCTGGAGATACTGATTTACCACCTCCTGCCATTCACCGTTTTCCAGACTGTAGGTGTTCTTGTCGAGCATCTCAGGGGTGCAGCGGCCGTTGTACTTGCAGATGAGGTTAAGAATGCGGGCTGCTTCATCGGCCTGCGATTCACCAAACTGCTGTGCGCACCAGTCGCGGGTATGACGGGGGATGTTGTTTACATCGTATTTACGTGGATTCCAAGCCATGTCCATAAACTGGCTGATAGGATATTCCATCGGCTTGAGGTCGCCCACATTGAGAATCCAGAGACGGTCGATGCCATTCTCGTAAGCAAGCGTCAACTGCTCCCAAGGATTCTGCACAGGAGTAACGTTGAGCATCTTTGAGTTTCTTGGAGCACCTACGTAATCTACGTGATAGTATAAGCCCCAACCGCCTTTGTGCTTGCGTTCCTTGGCATTCGGCACACGGCGCACGTTACCCCAGTTGTCATCGCAGAGCAGGAGGGTTACGTCATCAGGTACCTTCATGCCCTTGTCGTAGTAATCCATCACCTCTTTATATAGTGCCCAAACCTGTGGGGTTTCGCTTGCCTTCCTGCCGGTTACGTCAGCGATAATCTTGCGCTGGTCGTTGATGATGTTGGTCATCAGCTTAGTATCAGCCTCTTCACTCATCGCTTCATCGCCGTCGCCGCGCATTCCGATGGTTACAATCTGTTCAGTTCCCTTCATTCGCTCAATGCCTTCACGGAAGAACTTCTGCAGGTTTGTCTTGTTCTTCTGATAGTTCCATGGTCCCCATCCCTTTCGGTTGCGGGCGTATTCCTGGTGGTTGCGGGCCATCGGCTCATGATGGGAAGTACTCATCACTACGCCCATCTCATCTGCCGTCTTCTCGTTTTCCGGGTCATCGGCATAGAAAGCCCAGCCCCACATGGCAGGCCACATCATGTTACCTCTCAGTCGCAATACCAGTTCGAAGACGCGCTGATAGAAACGGTGGTCGCCATATCCGGTGCCGTAGGTGTTCTTTACCCATGACGTGAGGCAAGGTGCCTCATCGTTGAGGAAGATGCCGCGATAACGTACGGCTGGTTCGCCATCTGTATAGATTCCTTTGTTTACGAAAATGGAATCGTGATGCTCTACAGGCACGTCTGCCCAGTCATACCAAGGCGATACGCCCATCTGCTGCGAGAGTTCGTAGATGCCGTAGATGGTGCCTCGTCGGTCGCTGCCAGCAATGACGAGCTGACCATCTATGAGCGTGATGATAAACTTTTCACGTTTGCCCTTCAGCAGATTTCCGTTGATGCGCTTCTGTTTCACCAGTTGGTCGATGGCTGCAGAATGGCCGATGGTGCCTACGAGGATAGCTGGTCGGGCTGTGTCGTTTTTTTTCAGAAAACCGGCATCCGAGGTGAGGGTGGCTGTGGCTCCGCTCACACTTTTGATATCTTTCAGCAGGGCATGAGCAGCATAGCTCACTCCCTTGCAGTCGTTGGTATCCATGTAGATTTCTACTCGGTTGTTGGCATTCAGTAGCAAGTCTCCTTGCTTGAAATTCACAAATCTGTCGGCTGCGCTCATGCTGATAGTTGAGAGCAGGGCAGCGCTTGCCAGGAATGTTCGCTTGATGTTGTTTAGTTTCATGTTTATTTATCTTGTTGTTATTTTCCGATTGTCAGCAATGTATTTTTGCCGGTTGCAAAGGTAGTCAAAACTATCCGAATGTACTTTATTTTATGTAACCTTTAGATTTTAATATGTTTCATTTTTACTTTTCTGTCCGTTTCTCTTTGTGTTTTCAAAGAAAAATAGTAATTTTGCATAGTAAAAACAGAAAAAAGAATATATATAATGATAGACAGACCGACGATAGCAAAAATTATGGATGCCACCAAGATAGAAGAGGTGGTATCTGAGTTTGTTACGCTCAAGAAGCGTGGCATCAATTATGTCGGCTTGTGTCCTTTTCATAACGATTCCAATCCATCTTTCTCCGTATCTCCAACAAGAGGTATCTGTCATTGCTTTACCTGTGGAAAGGGAGGCAATGCAATCAACTTTCTGATGGAACTGGAACAGATGACTTATCCCGATGCCCTTCGCTGGCTCGCCAAGAAATATAAAATTGAGATTCAGGAGCGGGAACTGACCAATGAAGAAAAACAGCGCGAGAGCGAAAGAGAATCCATGTTTATCGTCAACGATTGGGCGGCGAAATATTTTCAGGATATTCTCCTGCATGATGTGGATGGTATCGCTATCGGTATGGCCTATTTCCGAGGAAGAGGTTTCAGGGATGATATCATCAGAAAATTCCAGTTGGGTTTTGCGCTTCCTAAGCGTACTGCTCTTGCTGAAGCGGCTAAGGCGGCTGGCTATAATCCGAAATATCTGGTTGATACGGGACTCTGCTTCAAGGTGGATAAGGACGAAGCCGGCAATAAGTCGGGTGAGGATAAGATTCTTGACCGTTTCTCGGGCAGAGCCATCTTCCCCTGGTTCAGCGTGAGCGGCAAGGTGGTGGCTTTTGGCGGACGAGTGCTCGACAGCAGAACCAAGGGCATCAGCCAGAAATATGTCAACTCGCCTGATAGCGTTCTCTATCATAAGGAGCGCGAACTCTATGGACTCTATCAGGCCAAGAAGGCGATAGCCAAGGAGGATTGTGTCTTTATGGTGGAAGGATACACCGATGTTATCTCGATGCATCAGTGTGGCATCGAAAATGTAGTGGCCAACTCGGGTACAGCGCTGAGCGTGCATCAGATTAGATTACTGCACCGCTTTACCAGTAATATCGTTCTTCTCTATGATGGCGATAAAGCGGGTATTCATGCTGCGCTGAGAGGTACCGATATGCTGCTCGAAGAAGAGATGAACGTAAAGGTGCTCTTTCTTCCTGACGGCAATGACCCAGACAGTTTCGCCCGCAGTCATTCGGCAGAGGAATTCAGAAGATATATTCAGGAGAATCAGACCGACTTCATACAGTTTAAGACCGATATTCTGCTGCGCGGTGTGACAGACCCTGTAAAGCGAAGCCAGGCTATCAACTCGATTGTAGAGAGTATCTCGAAAATCAAGAATCAGATAACACGCGCTTCTTATATCACCGACTGTTCTCACCGTTTGGGCGTGAACGAGGCAATTATCGTGAATGCCTTGAATAATTTTGTGCGCAACGGTATGAGTGAGCAGGTAAAGGCAGAGCGACGTGCTGCGGGATTGAAAGAGTCGCCTGTAGCGGCAGCGCAGCAGGCACAATCAGCGATGAGAGCGGTTACCCCACTGGATAAACTCCTGGAGGTAGAAGGACTTCTGGTACAGTTGATTATTCATCATGGCGACCAGCTCATCACGGTACAGGATGTAGACGGAAATGATGTGGAGGTAGCTGTGGCCCAGTATATCAGTCTTGATTTGGGTGGAGATGGCTTTAAGTTTCATAATGATTTATATAATCAGATTATGCAGGAGGCTGTGGAGCATCTCGAAAAAGAAGATGATTTTGTCGCCGAAACTTATTTTGCCAATCATCCGAATCCGGAAATCAGCAGGTTGGCAGGTTTGCCTACAGGTGACCAGGAGGTATCTACGGCTAGTCTGCAGATGAAGATGAGCGCCGATAAGCTCCGTCAGTTTGTCTTTAAAGACATCTTGAGTTTCCGTACTCATTATATTGCTCAGCGTATTATTGAGGTACAGCAGGAGTTTGCCAGGAATCCGACCAATCGTGAACTGCTGCAGGAGTTTATGAAACTCAAGCAGATGAACACGCTTCTGGCGAGTCAGGCAAACAATATCTTCAATTAACCGGAACTCCTGTCCTGTGGGGAGGAACTCTGTAATGAAGTATTAGAGATTTAAAAGGAGAAATGCTATATGATTTATTTTCACTGGATATATCTGTTGCTTTATGTCGTGATAACCGTTCCGGCTATCATCACCGTCTTGATGGACAATCGTCAGCCCGCCAAGACGATGGCATGGATATTGGTATTCTTCTTCATCCCCTTTGTGGGTATCATCTTCTATTTTTTCTTCGGACAGAATACCCGCAAGGAACGGCTTATCAGCGACCGCAGTATGGATCAGCTCACCAAGCGCTCCATGCTCGAGTTCGTTGAGCAGGAGAATCTTCACCTGCCAGACAGTAATAAACCGCTGATGAATCTCTTTGCCAACCAGAGTTGGGCGCTGCCTTTTAAAGATAATCAGGTGGATATTTATACTGATGGCTACGATTTCTTCCTTACCTTATTATATAATATAGGACAGGCAAAGCATCATATTCATCTCGATACCTATATCTTCGAAGCCGATGCCTTGGGATATCTGATAGCTGATGCCTTGATTGATAAGGCGGAGCAGGGAGTGGAGGTGCGACTGATTTATGATGATGTAGGCTGCTGGAAAGTGAAGGATGAATTCTTTGAACGTATGCGTGATGCAGGCATTGATGTACATTCGTTCATGCCAGTCCGCTTTCCGGCTTTTACGAGTAAGGTAAACTATCGTAACCACCGCAAACTCTGTGTCATAGATGGTAAAGTGGGCTTTATCGGTGGCATGAATATAGCTCTGCGCTATGTGAAGGGTGATAAGAAACAGGCTTGGCGCGATACGCATCTCCGTATTGAGGGCGGTGGCGTTTACGCCATTCAGAGAGCCTTTCTGGTAGACTGGTATTTCGTAGACCATACATTAGTTACCAATCGCCAGTATTATCCGCCGGTCAGTGCGCATATCCGCAACAATTGTCTCGTACAGATAGTTACGAGCAGTCCTATCAGTCCTTGGCCTGACATCATGCAGGGCTATGTCCGCATCCTGCTTCAGGCCCGGAAGTATGTGTATATGGAAACGCCTTATTTCCTGCCGACTGAACCTGTATTGTTTGCCATGCGAACAGCAGCTCTGGCGGGTGTGGATATCCGTCTGATGTTGCCCCGTCATGCTGATGCCAAACTGGTTGAGTGGGCATCACGTTCGTATGTGATGGAGGCGATAGAGGCTGGCGTAAAGGTTTATCTCTATACGGCAGGCTTTAATCATAGTAAATTGCTGGTGAGTGATGATAATCTCTGTACGATAGGCAGTACGAATATTGACTTCCGGAGTTTTGAGAATAATTTCGAAGCGAATGCGTTCTTCTTTGATGAGGAGATGGCACAGCGCGTGAAGGCTGTCTATCTGCGGGATGAGGCGAAGAGTATCCTGGTAGATGATGTATCTTATTTCGTAAAACGTCCGTTCCTGCAGCGTCTTTTCGAGAGTACGGTAAGATTACTCTCGCCGCTGCTGTAACGAATAAATCCCCGTTTGCATCTTGTCTGGTGCAAACGGGGATTTTTTTTCTATCTGAATATTGAGAAGTTTACGCTTCCGTAACTTCTGTGTTCCAGGAATCGTGGATGCTCGGAGAAATCATAGTCTTTGCCATGCTCAAAGACGAAGATGCCTCCTTCGTTGAGATAGTCGCCATTCAGAACGAGGTCTGGAATCTGCGGCAACTCCTTCAGAGCGTATGGAGGATCGGCAAAGATAAAGTCAAACTTCTGCTTGCAGGTCTTCAGAAAACGGAATACATCACCACGAATCAGAATATCCTTGTCTTCGCCCAACTTCTGAAAACATTGGCGTATAAAGTTGGCATGATCGCGGTCTGCCTCTACGCTGATTACCCGGTTGCAGCCTCGTGATACCAGTTCGAGTGAAATGCTGCCCGTACCGGCAAAAAGGTCGAGGGCAGAGGTATCTTCGAAATCAATATATCCCTGCAGAACATTAAAAATGTTCTCCTTTGCAAAATCTGTTGTCGGACGCGCCTTAAACGAACGTGGAATGTCGAAATGGCGTCCCTTATATTGTCCTGTTATGATTCTCATATTTACTTTGAACTTTGAATGTTGAACATTGAACTTTATGATAAGCTATTCTGTTGAATTCTTAACTATCAACTTTTAACTATCAACTCTTGTCTTACTTACTTAGGTACAGCGCCATCAAATCGAATGGCAGACCTTTAATCTCTGTGATGGGCGCACGGTTGAATTCGGCGGCAGGATTCAGAATGAAGGTCTTCTTGATATAGAGTTTCGTGTTGTAGAGGAACCAATCCTTATCCGGAACATTGCCTGATACATGCAACTCATCCTGCATCTGGTTGAATCCTAACTGCTTCCATACATAGAGAATAAAATAGAGGGCATCCTTGGCATGCTCGGCATTGAACGAGTTGAAGAATTTGAAACGGTTCTTCTCGAAACCGAAAACGTCCAGCTTCTTGTCGTGGAAATAAACATAGAGCTTGCGGTGAATGCCGGTGAAACTGCGATGATGCAGATAGTGCCACATCGGTTGCATGATAGGTGTGAAGCGGACATCTTTGAAGTTGTCTTCTACCACCATCTTCAAATCCTTGTTGATAGGGAATACCGCTACCGCATTCAGTTCCGGCTGCACTCTGTAGAGAATGGCATCGCTGTTATGACTGTTGAAGGCATGCTGATAGAGTACATCGATATCCTCTTCATGAAATTCTTCGATAGGAACCAGCAGGATAGGCGAATCGAGATATACGCGTACCTTCTGGTATCCCCGCTGCAGGAGAGTACTCTCCTTGAAAGCCTGACGCAAGTTGGCTGCCATCGAAACACCACTCTTTACAGTATAAGGTTCATAGATGAGCTGATGCTCTGCTTCACGGTCAACGACCGAAAAACTGAGGGTGTTTCTGCTCACGCGGATGGTGAGTCGTGCTTGCTGAATGTTGTTACCTTTTATTTGCATATCTGTTACCAATTACCTGCGTTGTTATTATCTGTCGTTAAATCGCCTATCTTGAGTCCGGGATAGTTGCCGGCATAGTTGGCCTCCTCTATCTTCTGCTGGATGGAACCTTCATCGAGTCCGTCGAGGAAGGTTTCATAACCGGCCCCACATTCCATCACCGGAATCTGCTTACCGCTTTTTCCTACGATAACCGTGGCAGCAAGTGTAAACTTCTTACCGTCGGCATAGGGAATGTATTGAGCATCTTCCTGTAAGTACTTGCCTTTTACCAGTGTCGGAAAATCTCCTGTATATACGCCGTGTTTCGCCTTGTATTTCTCTTCAGCCTGACGTATCTGCATCAGTTTCTCCTTCACCTCTGCTTCTCTGCTAGCCATGGCCTTCTGGAAGCGGATGGGCTGGCTTACACTCAGAATACAGAGTAGCATCATGATGATGACGCATGCTCCCAAAATATAATTATTCTTTATTCTTTTTCTCATTTCAAAAAGTATTATTACTTTTGCACTGCAAATAGGTGCAGTAAATTTTCTGCAAAGATACTAAAAGTTTTCGAAATATGAACATTGAAGAGTTAAAATATCAGATATTACAGCAATTTGCCTTTCCGCCAACCCCAGAACAGGCTCAAGCGCTCGATGTTTTCGTGCAGTTTATGACGGATAGTAATCCTCATGCTGTGATGATTCTCCGGGGTAGTGCGGGTACCGGTAAGACGTCGCTCTCGGGTGCTATCGTCCGTACGCTCCGTGCTGTTCGCCAGAAGGTGATGCTCCTTGCTCCTACGGGTAGGGCGGCTAAGGTTTTCTCTCAGAACAGCGGGATGCCTGCCTATACCATTCATCGCCGCATCTATCGCGAAAAGGCGTTTGCCGGAGTGGATGGACAGTTCAATCTCAATGATAATCTCTATACTGATACGCTTTTTATGGTGGATGAGGCTTCGATGATTGCCAATCTGGGATTAGGCGGAACCACCTTTGGCAGCGGTTGTCTGCTAGATGATCTGATTCATTTTGTGTATCAGGGACGTAACGACCGCCTCTTGCTGATTGGCGATAAGGCACAGTTGCCTCCTGTTGGTGAGGAAGAATCACCAGCCCTTTCTGCTGCGATGCTCCAGGGATATGGACTGTCGGTTTATGAGTGCGATTTGAACGAGGTAGTCCGCCAGAGTCAGCAGTCGGGTATTCTCTTTAATGCTACCCGCATCCGTCAGATGATTACCCACGATGACATTACCCAACTGCCTAAAATCCGTTTCTCCGGTTTCTCGGATATCAGGGAGATGCCGGGTGCAGAACTCATCGAGGCTCTTGGCGACAGTTATCATCATGTAGGACTGGACGATACCATTGTTGTGACTCGTAGCAACAAGCGCGCCAACATCTTCAACCAGGGCATCCGCAACATGGTGCTTGATAGGGAAGAGGAACTGGAGAGTGGCGACATGCTGATGATTGTGAAGAACAATTATTATTGGATGGAGGAAGAAAGAAAGAAGATAAAGGAAAGGCAATTAAGTGAAGAACGAAAAGTGAAGAGTGAAAAATTTAATACTTTAGCTAATCATACAGTTCAAAGTAACGAAGTTCCAAGTCATGAGATTCCTGCTTTCCTGGCTAATGGCGATAGGGCGAAGGTGATGAAGGTGAGCCGTCGCATCGACCTCTACGGCTTTCATTTTGCCACCCTTCTGTTGAAATTTCCCGATTATGATAATTATGAACTGGAGGCTACGGTATTGCTAGATACCTTGACGAGTGAAGCTTCTGCTTTGACCCATGATCAGCAAGAGCAGCTTTTCCGTAAGATAGAGGAAGATTATCAGGACATACCACTGAAGGCAGACCGTATGAAGGCAATTCGGCAAGACCCGTATTTCAATGCTCTGCAAGTGAAGTTTGCCTATGCCGTTACCTGTCATAAAGCGCAGGGTGGACAGTGGTCGCATGTCTATGTAGACCAGGGCTATATGACGGATGAAATGCTTACTCCCGATTATATCCACTGGCTCTATACTGCATTTACACGAGCCACAGAGATGCTCTATCTCGTGAACTGGCCAAAGATGCAGGTAGAAGGAGAGTAATATTACTCTTCTTCTTTTGTTCAGGATTTATATGAAAAGAAAAAGTCCGGCTCTCTCTCGAAAGTCGGACTCTTAAATTTTTGAGTTATTTTTTGGGAAAAGTGGGTAGTGATGGATTCGAACCACCGAAGGCATAGCCAGCAGATTTACAGTCTGCCCCATTTGGCCACTCTGGTAACTACCCAAAAGCTTTATATCTCAAAAGCGAGTGCAAAGGTAATGCTTTTATTTGATATTACCAAATTTTTTCGGCACTTTTTTCTCTTTTCCTTCAAAAAATGTTCATTTTCCCCCTATAAAATAGGTTTTTCCCCTCTCTTCCCCCTTTTACTTTTTTACCTTTTTACCCTTTTACCTTTACCACATGTCTTCTGCGGTGTTTTCTTGACAGCCTTCTGTGCTTGTAATGCTCATATTTCTTGATGGCAACGAATACCGTGAGGGCGAGGACTACGGCCAGCAGGAAGATAACGATGCCGCCGCCCAGATTGTCTCCCTTCACCTTCGACCACATATCCAATACTTCGGGAGTATGGTCGCCGGCATCATGAATCATGGCGCATCGGGCTACTATGCTGCTGTCTGGATACATGATAGGGTTGAGATGGACACTCCTGCCTTCCTCGCCAAAGAAGTAGGCCAGATTTACAGGTTGGGGATACGCCTCAGCATCGCTCATAGCTTCTAATACCTTCTTGCCTGCCACGCTACTCACATATCCTGTAGTCTCCATATTAGCGAGTGCCACGTCTTCCTGACAGAGATAGTTGATGAAATAGGCGGCAGCCTTCGGATTGCGGGAATATTTAGGGATTACCCAACCGTCGAACCATACATTGCTTCCTTCTTTCGGTACCTCATATCCCAGTTCTACACCCACTTTCCCGGCTTCTTCAATAGCCCAGACGGCATCACCGCTCCAGGTCATGTTGAGATAGGCTTTGCCTTTGGTCATGGTCTCCTTGCCGAAGTCGGCTTCCCATCCTTCAATGTTTGGCTTCAGAGCTTTCAGCTCTTTCTCTACTGTGGCTACGGCAGCTGGTGAATAGTCGTTCATCAGCTGTGGTACGGTCACCTTGCCTGTTTCCAGGTCTTTACGGTGTGCCCAGATGAGGGCGGTGCCATAGGAGTCGCGGTAGGAATCCTTCATCAGGAGTTTGCCCTGATATTTTCTGTTCCATAAAGTTCCCCAGGTCTGTGTATCACTTATAGGTACGTGTACCTTATTATATAGAATGCCACAGGTTCCCCACATGTAAGGCACGGCATACTGGTGGGCGATGCGGCCATTGTTGGAGGTGGCATCTATCTGCTCAACAATGTATGGTGATACGTTGCTGATATAGTTGGGCGTCTTGCCGAAGGCGGTGTCGATAGGTAGGAGAAGGTCTTTGCGGAGCATGCGTTCGATGATATATTCTGACGGGCATACCACGTCGTAGTCTTCATGACCTCGCTCTATCTTGGTAAGCATCACCTCATTGATGTCGAAGGTCTGGTAGATAACTCGGATCTTCTTGCCGGTCTGCTGTTCATACCATTTCGGGAAGTTGGCAAGAACGTCTTCATCTATATAATCAGCCCAGTTGTAAACCTTCAGAATCTCCTCGCGGTTCTCTTTGTTGTAACAGGAAGAGAGCGGCAGAATCATCAGCAGGCTAAGAAAGAGAAAGACGATGGTCTTAACTCCTTTTACTCCACTGACTCCTAATAATATCTTGTTCTTCATTCTCATTTCTTCTTATTTTTCTCAGAACGTTTGTTGATGATAATCAGCATCACCAGTACCAGTACGAAGATGATGGTACTCAGCGGACGAAGTTCTGGAGTTAGTCCTCCCTTTCTTGCATCGGCATAGATGAATGTGGAGAGGGTTTCCAGACCTTCGTTACCTATCGTGAAGATGGTGACGGCGAAGTCATCGATACTCATCGTGATGGCAAGCATAAAACCGGAAATCATACCCGGCAATATCTCTGGGATGATGACCTTGCGAAGTGCCTGCATCGGAGAGGCGCCCAGATCGAGTGCCGCCTCATAGAGGTTCGGATTCATCTGCTTCAGTCTTGGCATCACACTCAGAATAACGTATGGCAGACAGAAGGTAATATGCGAGAGTACCACGGTAGTATACCCCTGCGGAATGCCCAGCGTGATGAAGAGCAGGAAGAGCGAGATACCGATGATGATGTCGCCGTTGAGTATCGGAATGTTGTTGACAAACTGTATGGCATTACGTGCATAGCGGTTGCGCAGGTTGTAGATGCTGATGGCTGTCAGGGTTCCGAAGAGCGTGGATACGGTTGCGGTAATCAGGGCGATGGTTACGGTATTGACCAGTGCCGCTGTGAGCGAATGGTGTGTACCTTCGGCAAAGAGATTCTTGTAGAGCTGTAGCGAGAAACCCGTCCAGTTGCCCATCACCTTCGCTTCGGTAAACGAGAAGATAATGATGATGAAGATAGGGGAGTAGAGTAGCAGCAGGAGCAACCAGAGATAGCCTTGGCAGAATACTTTCTTCATCATATCCTTACTGAATAATGACTGCATCATCTGATACCTCCTTCCTGTTTACTGCCATCACCTGCGATGAGGGTGGAGGCGCCGATGAGGAAGAGCATGATGAGCGAGAGGGCTGCACCGTAGTTCCACATCGAATTGTTGATGTTCTCCTGGATGGTGGTACCGAAGAGCTTGATGTTGTTCATCGTCAGCAGTTCGGAGATAGCGAAGGTAGAGATGGTTGGCATGAATACCATCAGAATGCCACTTGCTACGCCCGGCATGGAGAGGGGCAGGATGACCTTGAAGAACTGCTGCCAAGGCGATGCTCCCAGGTCTTCGGCTGCTTCGATATAGCTGCGGTCCATCTTCTGCAGGGTGTTGTAGATGGGGTAAATCATGAATGGGATGAAGTTGTAGACCATACCGAACAGGAGGGCGCCCTCACCCAGCGGAAGGTCGGCAAAATCGAAGAGGGCCACGGTGGCAAGTGTGCGCACCAGGATGTTTACCCACATCGGCAGAATGAAGAGCATGACGATGGTGTTGGCATACTTCATTCTGGTTTGTGTCAGAATATAGGCGGCCGGATAGCCCAGCAGAATGCAGAGCAGGGTGTTGAGAATGGCGATGCCTATCGAATACACAAAGGTGTTGATGGCTTCGGGGTGTGCCAGGAACTTCTGGAAGTTGCAGAGCGTCAGGGCTCCGTTCTCATCGGTAAATGCGAACACTACGATGAGAAGCAATGGCAGTACCACAAATATCGCTGCAAAGATGGCGTAAGGTATCGACCAGCTTTGTCGCGAAGAGATAAACTTGATAATGTTCAATTTATAATTGATAATTAGGAATTAATAATTTTTATTCAAACGAAATATTCTCCTGAGGAATGGTGATAGCCACATGATCGCCTAAATCCCATACATCCTGTGTATCTACATAGAGCTTCTCGCCCCAGTCGGTATCTATGGTGAGATGATAGTGGTCGCCCTTGTAGAGAATGAAGCTGATGTTGCCTGTAAAGGTGCCTTCGCTCTCGTTGTCGAAGAGTTCTATCTTGTTGAAAGGCACGTTCACCCGGATGGTTTCGTTTCCGTTTTCATCGGTCTGAATCTTGTCCTTTATTTCTTCCGGAATCTCCATCTGGTATTCGCATCCCAGGAATTCTATTGTTCCGTCGCCGTTTACCTTTGCATCGAAGGTATTGGTGATGCGCTCCTTCTTCATGATGTGAATATTGTCGGGTATCACGCTCATTCCTATCGTCTGGCCTACTTCGAAATGCTTGTAGTTCTGGATGAGAAATTCATTGCCCTTCTCGGTTTCTGCCAGCATCTCGTAGTGTACTCCCTTGAAGATAGAAGAGGTTATCTTGCCCACAAACTGGGCGTGGGTGGTATCGGTGGAAACTTCTATATCCTCAGGACGTATCACGACATCCACTTCCTGGTTGCAGCCGAAGCCCTTGTCTACACAAGGCAGTTCAGTACCTGCCACATTCACCAGACAGTCGTGGACCATCGTTCCGCAGAGAATATTGCTCTCGCCGATAAAGTCGGCTACGAAAGCATTGGCTGGTTCGTTGTAGATATCGGTAGGTGTACCTATCTGCTGTATCTCTCCCTCGCTCATCACCACGATGGTATTGCTCAGGGTGAGGGCTTCTTCCTGGTCGTGAGTTACGTATACGAAGGTAATGCCCAGGCGTTCGTGCATCTGCTTCAATTCCAGCTGCATGTCTTTACGCATCTTGAGGTCGAGTGCTGCAAGCGGTTCATCCAGGAGAAGAACTTCAGGTTCGTTGACAATGGCACGGGCGATGGCGATACGCTGCTGCTGACCGCCCGAAAGCGAGTTGACATCACGATATTCATAATCACTCATGTTTACCATCTTCAGGGCACGTTTTACCTTCGGCAAAATCTCTTCCTTCGGTGTGTGCTTGAGCTTCAAACCGAAGGCGATATTGTCGTAAACGTTGAGATGAGGGAACAGAGCGTATTTCTGGAATACCGTGTTCACATTTCGCTTGTAAGGAGGAAGGTTAGTAATATCGTTGCCGGCGATGGTGATGATGCCTTCGCTGGCGGTTTCAAACCCTGCCAAAAGTCTCAATAATGTCGTTTTTCCGCATCCCGAAGGACCCAGAATGGTCATAAATTCGCCCTTTCTCACATAGAGATTGATGTTGTTGAGGGCTGTTTTCTCGCCAAATCTTTTCGACACATTCTTAATATCTATGATATGCTGTGCTGTCTTGTTCATTTTTGTTGTAAATTTGCGTGCAAAGTTACTCATTTTTCGATAAATATTGAAAGAAACAAAGAAAAAGTTGTATCTTTGCAAACGTTTTGTAGTATCTGATATACAGAACTGAATAATTATTGAATAAATATACATACATGATTGTTACAATAGAATGGATGGAGGAGTGGTTCAGGCGTTTCGACCAGGAATATTTCGGGGGAAAACTGCCTGTTCCTGAACTCGGACTTACTCATGCCAAGACTCGGTTGGGGCAACTTGCCTATAAGCGGGCCTCCAGATGGGGACGCACCAAGCTCTACGATTTCAAGCTCTCCATGTCTACTTATTATGATATGACCGACAAGCAGGCAAAGAGTGTCTTGCTCCACGAGATGATACATTACATCATCGGTTATACGGGACTGAAAGATACCTCGGCTCACGGGATTGTGTTCAAGGGACTGATGGATAAGCTCAACAGCCAGTATGGCTGGGATATCAGAGTATCGACATCCACCAAGGGCTGGAAAGTAAGTGAAACTGTAAAAAGCAGGAAAGAGAAGAAGGGACCGCAAATTTATCTGATGCTTGCCATCGAGATGAATGATGGAAGACATTATCTCTCGAGAGTGAATCCGAGTTTTGCCCGTCGCATCGAAAATCAACTGAAGACGGTCAGGGAAGTGGTTTCTCATCAGTGGTATACTACGATGGAGAACTATTTCGAAGACTATCCGCAGGTGCGCAGCTTGAGAGGAAGGCGCATCTCGAAGGCCGATTTCGGAAAGTTGCTCAATGTGCTCACTCCCTTTCAGCTGTAATGTCGGGCGAATGTATAAGAAAAAGAATAACTAAAACTCATTAAAGATACAAAATGAAAGAAACCTGGAAAATGATAGCCCTGCTGGCTGTAGCCATTGGAGGACTGCTGGCTTATGCCTTTATTCCAGAGCAAGTGGCTGAAAACATTCCGCTGAAACAGATTGGAATGGATGCACTCACCGGTAAAAGCGAGGCAGAACTTGCTGAAGAGGAAAAGGCTGACAGCATGATAAAGGAACCCGTGGATACGGCGGCGCAGCGAGTACTGATCTTCGGCGACTCGATGTCGGAATATCTAGGTCTGCGACTGGCTGATTATGCCAACAAGAACGGTCATAAACTCACCTGTATTACCTGGGTGAGTTCGGGCACCAGAAACTGGGCTGCTACCGATACCCTGCAGCATTATATCCAACGTATCAAACCTACCCATGTCTTTGTATGTCTGGGCAGCAACGAACTGTATACGTCTGATATGAAGGGATGTGAAAAACGCATCCGTGCCATCTTGAGCAAGATAGGTAATATTCCGACGATATGGATCGGTCCGCCAAACTGGTGTGAGGATAATGGATATAACAAACTCCTCCGTGAGGTGATGGGACCACGAGGCTATTATCCTAGTTACAAACTTACCTTCGAACGCCAGAAAGACGGCCGGCATCCGACTATGGCTTCATCTGCCATGTGGATGGATAAGATTGTAGAGTGGATGAATAGCGGTCATTGTGTGCATCCGTTCCGTTTGGAAATGCCGGATAAGCGTGACCGCAGATACAGACAGATTACCATCTTGCCTCCTGGAACCAAACACAGGGCTGACAGTACGGCTGTGAAGAAGGATTCTCTTTCTAGGCCTGTTGAGGGAACTGTGCCTGAAACCACAGAAAGTCCTGCTGCAACCAAGGAACCTGCAACTGCAGGAAAAACGGCTCCGGCTGCTGACAAGACGGTTCCAGCGGTAAAGCATGTAAACCATAAAGACTCCGTATAAGAAAGAGTTCAATAAATAATATCTTCAGAACAGACAAATGAATTATTCAACATTCGAAATAAGTGCCTTGTGGCATTGGATAGAGCGGCTGTTTGTTTATCAGGCAGATTCTCCGCTGATGATGGGCAGCATTCCGTTTGCGCTGCTCTTCATCTTCTTCCTTGCCATTTATACCCTGCTCAAGAGCTATTCGCGCACAGCCATGATGATGTATGTCATCTGCTTCAGCCTTTTCTTTGCCTATAAGGTGAACGGAATGGTGATGTGGATGCTGCCGCTTACGGCTTGCATCAATTATGCCGTAACCCAGGAAATGAGACTGCATGAGGGAAAGGCACGCAAGGCGCTGCTCACCTTCGTAGTGCTTGTAGACCTGGCTCTGCTGTGCTATTTCAAATATACCAATTTCATCATTGGCGATGTAGTCAACGAGATGTTCTGCACCAACTTCTCGCTGCAGTCTATCGCTCTGCCTGTAGGTATTTCGTTCTATACCTTCCAGGCTATCAGCTATGCGGTAGATACCTATAAGCGCAAGTTTGACATGGAGGTAACGCTCCTGGAGTATTGCTTCTATCTCACCTTCTTTCCGCTGCTGATGGCGGGTCCTATCACCCGTGCCGCCAATCTGATACCCAGACTGAAACGAAACGAACAGGCTTCCAGCAGAATGCTTTGGACGGGACTCTTCCTCATCATGTTGGGACTGGTCAAGAAGAATATGCTGAGCGATTATATCGCACAGTTCAACAACTGGGTGTTTGATGCGCCGCAAACCTTCTCGGGTTTCGAGAATCTGGCAGCGCTCTTCGGCTATCCAGTCCAGATTTTCCTCGATTTCTCGGGATACAGCGATATGAGTATCGGTGTGGCAGCCATCCTGGGTTTCTATCTGCCCGACAACTTCTATTTCCCTTACCGTTCACTCTCGGTTACCGAGTTCTGGCGTCGCTGGCACATCTCGCTTTCCTTCTGGTTCCGCGATTATGTGTATATTCCGCTGGGTGGAAACCGGAAGGGAAAGGTGCGCATGTATTTCAACAACTTCCTCACCATGCTGGTGGCAGGTTTGTGGCATGGCTCTTCCTGGATGTTCGTCATCTGGGGTGCTCTTCATGGTTTCGGACTTGTGGTGCATAAGTTCTTCAGCCGTCAGTTGGGCATAAGCATTCCCCGTACGCTGGCTGGCAATTCCCTCAGCTGGCTCATCACCTATTTATATATATGCTTTGCGTGGTCTTTCTTCCGTGCCAAGGATTTGGGTGTGTTGGGGAAGATGTATGATAAGGTGGCAAATGATTTCAGTATTGATTATCTGGTGCCTTTCTTTCATGCCCGTCCTGCCTGGACGCTTTGCATCATCGGTGTCATGCTGAGCTATCTCTTTACCGAGCGCCAGTATCACCGTCTTCAGGCGCGGTTCATCCTCCTGCCTTGGGTGGCTAAACTGCTGCTCTTCATCATCTGTCTGCAGATGGTAGTTGAGGTTTCCCAGGAGAGTGTACAGCCGTTCATTTATTATCAGTTCTAGTTTCGATGGTTAATATTAATATATATATTTGAAGTAACAGACATAAACAGAAAAATTGTATGAAGAAACTATTATTCTTTTTGCTCCTGACGACGGCTGTCGTCGGTAGAGCACAGACATCGCTTGACTTGCTGCCTGTAGGCACCGAAGCTCCCGACTTCACGATTACTGACAGTAAGACGGGTAAGAAAATCTTCCAGCTCTCAGATAAGAAGACTCAGAAGGATAAAGACGGAAAGACGGTTCCGGGTGTCTGGACCGTGCTCGATTTCTGGGCTTCCTGGTGTCCAGACTGCAGAAGAGACATGCCGATGGTGAAGGCTATCTATGACAAATACAATACCAAGATCCAGGTAGTGGGTGTTTCTTTTGATACCGACGAGGCGAAGATGAAGAAATATCTGGGCGATAATCAGTATAGCTGGTTGCAATACTGTGAGTTTAAGAAATGGAAGGAAACTAAGATTTCCAAGGATTATCACATCTCATGGATTCCTACCTCTTATCTGATCAATCCGGAAGGTAAGGTTGCATTCTCTACCGTGAAGGCGGAGGAGATGATGAAGAAACTGGATTCGCTCGACCAGGCAGGAGCATTGAAACCTGCTCAGATGCAGACTGCTCTCAAGAAGGTGTATAATGAAAGCATCGATCCGATGGCTCAGATTGATGAGGCTTTGGCTAAAGCCAAGAAGAATGGCAAGTTTGTTATCTGTCAGGTAGGTGGTAACTGGTGCCCATGGTGCTTGAAGTTTGCCGATTTTGTAGAGAAGGATGCTGCGGTCAACAAGATGGTGAATGATCATTTCGAATATATTCATGTGAACTACAATCGCAGAAAAACTGCCGGTGATGCGGCGGTGAAGAAGGCTGAGCAGCTGATGAAGCGACTGAACAATCCTCAGCGTTTCGGATTCCCGGTCTTTGTGGTGCTCGATGAAACCGGAAAGGTTCTCCATATCCAGGATTCCAGCTTCCTGGAAGAAGGTAAGGGATATAACGAAGAAAAGGTGCTCAGATTCCTGAAGAGCTGGACACCTCAGGCTATTAAAGGATAAAGAAAGAGGGTGTGTCATTAACTTATGACACACCCTCTACCTGTTTCATATCGTAATTTTATGCATTACAAACCTCTTGCTTTCAGGAATCCGGAAGCATCTGGCTTCTCCATACCTGTAAAGTCGGTAAACATTTCCATCTGGTCCTTGGTGTTGCCACGGCTCAGAATCTTATCGCGGAATGCCTGACCAACGGCTGGATCCAAGGCGCCATGCTTTGCAAAGTAGTCGGCGATGTTCACAGCCAACACCTCTGTCCAGAGATAGCTGTAATAGCCTGCAGCATAACCGCCGCCCCATACATGGTTGAAGTATGATGTGCTGTAGCGAGGAGGAATCTGGGTGTTGAGCAAACCGATGTTGTGGAGCTCTTCCTTCTCGAAGGCGCCTGCCATATAAGGTGAAGGAACTTCATCCTCGCTAATCTTGTGCCAGGCAAGGTCAAGACAGGTAGCAGCCAGATTCTCGCCCAGTGAATAAGCAGTCTGGAAGCTGATGCTCTTCAGCATGCGCTCTTTCAGATCGGCTGGCATCGCAGCTCCGGTCTCGGTATGACGGGCGTAATGGTCGAATATCTCAGGAATAGATGCAAACGATTCGTTAAACTGGGATGGCATCTCTACGAAATCGCGGGCAACGGCTGTTCCTGAAAGGGTATTGTACTTGCAGTCGGAAAGGATTCCGTGAAGCGCATGACCGAACTCATGGAACAGGGTAGTAACCTCATCCCATGTGATGAGAGATGGCTGACCTTCCGGTGCCTTGGCATTGTTGCATACATTATATATAATAGGCAACTGGCCGCGCTGCTTGCTCTGCTTGGCAAAGGCGCTCATCCATGCACCGCCACGCTTGGTAGGACGGCGGAAGTAATCGCTGTAGAAGAGGGCGATTGGCTTGCCGTTCTTGTCGCTTACCTCGAATACCTTCATGTCTGGGTGATAAGTAGGAATATCCTTGCGCTGCTTGAAGTTCAGTCCGTAAACACGATGGGCGGCATAGAACACACCGTTCACCTGTACGCTGTCGATGTTGAAGTATGGCTTAATCTCATCATCGGTAATGTTGAGCATCTCCTTCTTCATCTTCGCAGAATAATAGAATCGGTCGTATGGCTGCAGCTTGAAGTCCTTGCCTTCAGTCTTCTGTGCATACGCTTCTATCGCCTTGGTTTCAGCATCAGCCTTAGGAGCATATTCCTTGATGAGCTGCTTCAGGAAATCATCCACATTCTTGCAGTTCTTAGCCATCGTCTTTTCGAGCGAATAGTCGGCATAGTTGTCATATCCCATCAGCTTGCCCTTCTCGGCACGCAACTTGGCAATCTCGGTTACGATAGGGAAGGTGTTGAATTTTGGGTTAGTACCATCGGCACGGTGGATGCTTGCCATATACACCTTCTTGCGCAGTTCGCGGTTCTGGAGATTGGTGAGGATAGGCTGCTGGGTGGTGTTGATGATGACGATGCAGTAAGGTGCCTTGCCTCCGCGGCTCTCTGCATCTTTCTTGCATTGTGCAATGTCTGCATCGCTCAATCCGGCGAGCTCTTCCTTGCTGTTTACCCAAACCACGGCGTTGTTGGTAGCGGCAGGAAGAAGGTTGCCCCATTCCTGCTGTAATTCTGAGATGCGGGAGTTGATCTGCTTCATGCGCTCCATCTTCTCTGCAGAAAGGAGGGCGCCTGAGCGTACAAAACTCTTATAGATAACCTCAGTAAGGCGCTTGTCTTCGCCCTTGAGTTTCTTATATTCATTATCGTAAACATACTTGATACGCTCGAAGAGTTTCTTGTTGAACGAAATCTCATTGTCGAGTTCGGTCAGCAATGGGGTAGCCTTCTTTTCGGTTTCGGCGATTCCCGGAGTTTTGTGGGCACTGGTGAGACCGAAGAAGATGTTAGTCACCTTTTCGAGCAGCGCACCGCTCTCCTCATAGGCGAGGATGGTGTTCTGGAAGTTAGGCTTCTTCTTGTTGTTTACAATCTTCTGGATGTTGGCACGCTGCTCCCTGATAGCCGCTTCGATGGCTGGCAGGTAGTCGCTCTCCTGAATCTTGCTGAAGTCAGGAGCACCGAATGGAAGACTGCTCTTTGTTAAAAGAGGATTCTGACGGTTACCGCCCGCAGTCTGTGCGAACGATGAGGCTGGCATCTGCAAGAGTGTTGCGGCCAAGCCCAGGGTAAGGAAAGTCTTGTTAATTTTCATCATGTTTCTTTGTTTATTTGAAATCTTCTGCAAAGATAATCATTTATTTCGGATTATCGCATTTTTATTCATATTTCTTATGGAAAATCAGCAGACAGATGGCTCCTGCCAATGCCATCGGCACACCGATAAGGGCAGGGAAGTTGTATCCTAATCCCATCGCAACAGGAATACCACCCAGGAAAGCTCCTATGGCGTTACCCAGATTGAAGGCGCCCTGAATGCAGCAGCCGCCCAGCATTTCGCCACCCTTGGCATGCTTCACGATGAGGAATTGCTCAGGCGATCCGATGCCGAAAAGACAGACGCAGCAGATGAACATCAGCACCACAGATACCCAGCCGAAAGGGGCGAGGAAGAAGGTGAGCAGAAGTGCAGCCGCTGCCAGAAACTGGAGATAACAGGTAAAACGGCCCGGTTTGAAGCGGTCGGCAAGCAAGGCACTCACCTGATTGCCTACTACCATTCCGCCGCCTGCAAGAATCATCAGCAGAGAGATGCTGGCAGCGCTGAATCCGCCTTCCATCTGAAGCAGGGGAGAGATGTAGCTGAACCAGCAGAGGATGCCTCCATTGCCCAGGAAGGTGGCGGCGATGATGAGCCACGGAGCCTTGCTGCGGAGGAAGTGGAACTGTGCCTTCATTCCCTTATTCGGCAACGCAGCCACATCAGGAACCCATCTGTGAATCATATACATCGTCATGATACCGAGCAATATGCAACTGACAAAAGGTACTCGCCAACTGAACGCATGACTCAGGAAGGTGCCGATAGGTACGCCCACCAGATTGGCTACCGGCATTCCTGCGCACATCATAGCCACCGCCTTGGTTCCCTTTCCCTCCTTTGCCATCTTCACTGCCACGATGGTAGCCGTTCCGAAGTAGGCACCATGAGGCAAACCCTGAATGAATCGGGCGCAGAGCAACAGCCAATAAGTAGGGGCTACGGATGCGATGATGGCTCCGATGGTGATGATGGAAGCCAGGAATATCAATATCTTCTTGGGTCTGTATTTATGCATGAGAATCAGCGAGAAAGCTCCGGCGCAGACGCCGAGTGCATAGATGGAGATGAGATGTCCTGCTTCCGGGATGGAAACGTTCATGTTGTTGGCGATGTCTGTGATGATGCCCTCGATGATGAATTCAGCGATGCCTAAGGTAAAGGTACCCAGCGCGAGTGCAAATAGTCCTTTTTTCATTTGTTCTTATGAGTCAATATTATCCTTAAAAAATAGTTTCTCTCTTATTTTATGTCTTTGTAAGACAATAGTTTCAGAAATTCGTGTGCAAAGTTACTCATATTCTCTTTATCCTGCAAGTTTTCTCGCAGGAATATAGTAAAGATTAACAGAAAGTGTGGGATCATTCATGCTCATTCAAGAGCTGTTAAAGGTTATTAAATTATAGGGGTATTAAGTTTTTGTTTTGATGAAAATGCTTAATTTTGCAACTTGAGAAAAGAAAGGTGCAAAAAATAGGTATGAAACGTTCGCTCAACATATTGATGGCTTTGATGCTCTCGCTCATGGTGGTTTACTTGAGCGTGGGTACTACCGTCATGCACTGCCTTCACTATGACAAGGTGATGGTGGGTATGGTGACTGACTGTTGCGTGAAACGTAGCATGCACCAAGACTGTTGCCAAGGTAAGCTGGGCACACAGGTGAACAAGCATTGCATGAAAGTGGAGCTGGTAAAACTGTCGCCTACGGTCTCTATCCAACACTTGGATTTCGATGCAGCACCAATGTTTGCAGGCATCGCGCCAGCCCTTTGGCAGACGTTGCCTCGTCCTGTTATCTGTAGCATTCAAAAGGCAAGATATTGGAATCTGAATGTTCCGCATTCGCCTCCAAGGGCTTATCTTGCCCTCCTTAACTTCCTGATTATTTGATTTTTCCATATTTGCAAATAGGTTGCAAAAGTTTTTCTGTACTTTTGCAGCCAAGATTGTCGTATGCCTATCCCTATCAGTAAAAACTTAGGGTTGCATACATATATAAAAAAGGTAAAATCATCCGAAGCGAAGATTTAAGATTCGGATAAAAGGAAATATATTTATGTATTCAAGATATATATTGCTCAGTGCCTTGCTGGTTATTGGTGCTGAGACTTATGCAAAAAATAATAAGACAGAGGTTGTGTCTCTGTCATCATCATATAATAATTCTGTAGAAAATAACTCTGTAGATTCCTCCTCTCAGGATTCCATTTTCAAGGACGAGACCTTGCATGAGGTGAAGGTGGTGGCTCGTAAGTCGGGCACTTCCCGATTGGCTGGTGCCGTGAATGGCATCGCCGTGAACAAGGATGAGCTCTTCAAGGCGGCTTGTTGCAACCTGGGCGAGAGTTTTACGACCAATCCATCGGTGGATGTGGCTTATAATGATGCCACGACGGGCGCAAGACAAATCAAACTCCTCGGTCTTTCGGGCACTTACGTACAGATGCTCACCGAGAATCTGCCGAATTTCCGTGGTGCTGCCATCCCATACGCCCTGGGCTATGTGCCGGGACCTTGGATGAAAGGCATTCAAGTATCCAAGGGTAGTGCTTCGGTGAAGAATGGCTATGAGTCGATTACAGGTCAAATCAATGTGGATTACTTGAAGCCAGAGGATGAGCAACAGGTGGAGGTAAACCTCTTTGGTGATACAAAGAGCCGAATCGAGGCAAACGCCGATGCCAACGTTCATCTGTCGGATAAGTGGGCAACGGAGATATTGTTGCATCATGAGAATATCCTCAAAAACCATGATGACAATGGCGATGGCTTCTATGATATGCCAGGCAGAGAACAATATAATGTACAGAACCGTTGGCTGTATAAAGGCAAGCACTACATCTTCCATGGTGGACTTGGGGCTTTGAAGGAGATTCGTACCAGCGGGCAGGATGAGGAACATGTTCATAGTGATGATATTTATCGAATCAAGCTTCATACCAACCGCTATGAGGGTTATATGAAACATGCCTTCATCCTCAATCACGAGCATGGCACCAATATTGCCTTCATGTCCTCGGCTTCGATGCACCAGCTCGATGCCCAGTATGGCAACAAGTTCTACGACCTCAATGAGAAGAATCTCTATGGCTCACTGATTTTTGAGACCAATTTTACTCATCAGCACAATTTGTCGGTAGGTTTGAGCGTCAACCATGATTACCTGGGGCAGCGCGCCAATGTGAATGTTTCTCCAAGACCGACAGTAGGGCAAGAAGACTCTCCTTATCTTTTGTCGGAGATGCAGAGAATGAACGAGAAGGAGACGACTCCTGGAGCATACGCCCAATACACCTATACGTTAGGCACGAAGTTGACAGCGATGGCAGGTGTCCGTTTCGACCATAGTTCGCTTTATGGCAGCTTCTTCACCCCTCGTTTCCACGTGAAGTATTCGCCTGTCGATGCCATCAGCATCCGCTTATCAGCAGGTAAGGGTTATCGCACGGTATTTGGCTTGGCAGAGTACAACTATCTTTTGGCGAGTGGCAGGCAGTTTCAGATTGCGGGTGATGGACTTAAGCAAGAGGAGGCTTGGAACTATGGTATGAGTACCGCTTTCTACATCCCGATGTTTGGCAAGACACTGAAACTGAACGCTGAGTATTACTATACCGACTTCAAGAATCAAGCGGTGGTGGATTATGATGCCAACAAGGGGCTTATCTCCATCTATAATTTGATAGGCAAGTCTTATTCGCACACCTTCCAGATAGATGCCTCTTATCCATTGCTGAAGGGCTTGGAGATAACAGCGGCTTATCGTCTGAACGATGTGAAGTGTACCTACGATTATGGCAAAACCTTGAAAGAAAAGCCATTGACCAGCAAGTATAAGGCACTCTTCACGGCTTCCTATAAGACTCCACTTGGCCTATGGCAATTTGATGCCACCATGCAGTTGAATGGTGGAGGCAGAAATCCTGAGCCTTACCAGTTGGCAGATGGAAGCCAGTCATGGTCTCCTCGTTTCCATAGCTTCGAGCAAGTGAGTGCACAGGTTACGAGATGGTTCCGCCATTGGAGCATCTATGTGGGAGGCGAGAACCTGACTGGTTTCAAGCAGAAAACTCCTATCTATGGTGCCGGCAACCCATGGGGAAGTGATTTTGAGCCAACCTTGGTTTGGGGACCTGTAGAGGGCAGGATGTTCTACGCAGGAGTGAGAGTACACTTTTAATTGAAAATGTTTAAAGTTGAATGATTAAAGCAAATAGAAAAGTTATGAAGAAGATTTTAGTAATGTTCACAATGATGATGGTGGCAATGGTAACCTTTGCCAAGGACATCAAGACCGTAGTGTTCACCACAACCCCACAGATGCACTGTGCGGCTTGTGAGAATAAAATCAAGAGCAACCTTCGCTTTGAGAAGGGAATCAAGAGCATTGAGACTTCTGTGCCAGACCAGACAGTCACAGTACAGTATAATGCCGACAAGACAACCCCAGAGAAACTCCAGAAAGGTTTTGAGAAGTTTGGCTATAAGGCTCGCATCCTGAAAGATGGCGAGAAGGTTGAGAAGAACACTGGGGAGAAGTGTGACTTGATGTAATGCTCCTGTTTCTAATTTGATAGAAGCTTAACCATTGGCACGCAGGAATCCCTGCGTGCTATATGGTGCTTATCATAAAACACATTCGTTCATTTCATTAGTCCGTCAATGAAATGCTTAGAATCTGCAAAACTTCATATGTCGAGCGTTTCAAT